>Ga0105099_10000916_pt1 | contig 19335 bp, 14 predicted proteins | sample PPLLak3cmMay2015_2_FD_79138 | JGI IMG/M metagenome (GOLD analysis project Ga0105099, IMG submission 79138) | Freshwater sediment microbial communities from Prairie Pothole Lake near Jamestown, North Dakota, USA - PPLs Lake P8 Core (1) Depth... | ecosystem: Environmental > Aquatic > Freshwater >... | reverse complement strand
CCGTAGCCAGGACGTTTTCCGGGCCGTATTTCCGGCAAAGAGTTTTAAGAAGTTCCGTACCGATCTGGCCGGAAGCTCCGGTGATCATGATGCGGGTCATGGAAGGAGTCATATGTTCGCCTCAAAGGAAAAGATTTTACGGAGAATTTCTTATAGCATAGCCTTCCGTTGAAATCAAACGCCGAAAAGGAGATACTGAGACGCATGAAAACGGATCGGATTGCTTTGGTCACGGGAGCGGCCCGGGGATTGGGACGAAACATCGCCGTCGCTTTGGCCGGTTCAGCCGGTACGGTCTGCGTTCATTGCTTCCGGCATAAACGCCGGGCGGAGGAAACGGCTCGGGAGGTCCGGGCGGCGGGATCGAAGTGCTTTGTCTTTCAGGCCGATTTGACGAAGGAAAACGAAGCCCGCGATCTGATCCGGAAGGTGGAAAAATCCCAAGGCCGGCTTGATATCTTGGTCAATAACGTCGGCCCGATCCTCTTTAAACCTTGGGACGAACTTGTTGTCGCCGATTGGGAGAAGATGTTCGGCGAAAATCTTCTCAGCGCTTATTCCTGTCTATCCGCCGCTCTTCCCGGAATGCGGACTCGAGGCTATGGCCGGATCATCAATCTTGGCTTCGGTCGAGTCGAACAACTGGCCGCTTTTCCGACCGTGCTTCCCTACGCTGTGGCCAAGACCGGTTTGCTCATTCTGACCCGAACTGCGGCTGCGGCCGAGCAGGGGACGGGGGTGACGATCAACTTGGTCTCGCCCGGTCTTCTTGAAGGAGGCATCCTTCCTTTGGATCGGACGATTCCGGCGGCGGCTCTCGGCACATATGCGGATGTGTCGGCGGCCGTTCGTTATCTTGCTTCGGACGAATCCGGACATGTCACCGGGACGAACATCCTGGTTGCCGGGACATGGAAAATGTGAGCCGAACGATCCCTCGATCTTTGGAAAGGTTCAGCGGCGCCAACTCCAAATATTAAAGGGAGTAGTCCTGAGAAAAAAATCTTGGAAATATTTTTGAAAAAAGACATAATACCGACGAAATCATGAAGGCGTCACCGATGAAAGCAATCGTATTATGCGCGGGCCGGGGCGGGCGCCTCCGTCCGCTCACCGACGATTGCCCGAAATGCCTACTTTCGTTTGACGGTCAATCCATTCTTGAACGCTGCCTGGACAGCCTTCGAGCTGCCGGAGTCGGCGACATCTATCTGGTTACGGGCTATCAACGTGAGCTTATCGAGCGCTTGGTTGCTTCCCGCGGATATCCAAGGATTTTTTATGTGGTGAATGAAGCTTTCGCTCGAACGAACACGGCGGTATCCCTGAACTTGGCCTTGAAGCAAATCGATTCCGACGTCCTTATTATCAACGGGGATGTCCTTTTCGATCGGGCTCTTCTTGCCGATCTGATCGACCAACCGTTCGCCCAAGGCGCGGTCATTGACGCTGAAATTTCCTTGGACGGCGAGGAAGTGAAAGTTGCCGCCCGCGAAGGCCGAATCGTCAAGATCGGCAAGCACCTCGACCCACGGGAAAGCTTCGGAGAGGCCATCGGATTATATAAAATCAGCCGAGCCGTGATCGGCGACCTGGTTCGGATTTACGATGACTTGGAAGAGAGGGGAGAGCTGCAGCATTATTTTGAAAAAGGTTTTGCATCTTTGACGGAGGATGAAAATGGGGAGGGGAGGGCTTTCGGAATTGCCTTAACCCGAGGCCGGGCCTGGGTTGAGATCGACACCCTCGAGGATTACCGCCATGCCGAACAGAACGTCGTCCCCCGGATCTAAAGAGGCGTTCGACTACGCCGACGCGGCCGGCAAGCGGGAGAATGCTTTCACCCCCCGGTTTCTCCAAATTAATAAAGTCTTCAACCGGCCGATCGCCGCGATTTTCGTTCGGATGGTCTTCAAGACGAGAATCACTCCCAATCAGGTTACGATCGTTTCTTTTTTTATCGGGTTGTCCGGAGCCGGATGTTTTGCCTTGGCTACGCCGGAATTCTTTTTTATCGGGGGATGTCTCGCTCAGCTTTCCTCGATTGTGGACTGCGCCGACGGGATGCTCGCCCGGGCTCGAGGGATGTCCAGTGACTTTGGAGCTTCGCTTGATCTTATTCTTGACCGGATCAATGAATTTTTCTTGATCGTCGGAGCCGTCCTGGGCCACTATCGTCAAACCGGGCGGGAAAGCGATCTCATCCTTGGGATATTCGCCTTGGGCTTCTATTTTCTCCTGACGACGCAGTATTATTTGGCTAAAATTCTGATTCGGGATGAACGGCGCGGAGAAGCCGCGGAAAATCGCGCCTGGTTGATGTTTTTAATCGCCGTATTCGCCGCCGTCAACCGGATCGATTGGGGCCTGATCGTTCTTCTCGTTATGACCATCGGAGGAAATATCGGCTTGCTGTTTCGCTTTTTTCGATTCGGCAAGATTTGAGCCGTCGGAAATGAAGGTTACCAAGGCTTCCTTTTTTGGGACAAGCAATCAGAAATCGGAGAAATCTTTTTTAATTAACAGCATTTTTCATGGACAGGAGAGGACCCTTTGGCCTTTTGATGAATAGTCCGGGTCAAATGATATCGCTGTTCGGAACGGGTCAAACCCTGGAAAGAGAGAACCCTATGGAAAACCGGCCATTCTCCAAAGTTCCCCTTCGGCGGATGTTCCGATCGGCCGCGGTTTTGATCGCGACGGTTGCGATCCTCGCCGGTTGCGACCCGTCGAAAACAATGAGAGCCAAACGAATCAGAGCCGTGGAAAAGGGACTGATGAGGGCGGTCTATTTAAAAGGTCTGGCCCCCGAAAAATTGACCCTGACCGAACGGATGGCGTTTTACCGGGTCCCCGGCATATCCCTCGCCGTCATTGACAAAAATGCGATCGAATGGGCCAAAGCCTATGGTGAAAAAGACAGCCAAACACATCAAAAGTTGACGCCGGACACTTTGTTTCAGGGAGGCGCTTTCAGTCAAATGATGGCCGGCGCGGTTGTTTCCGCTCTGGCCGATAATGGGAGTCTGAGTTTGGATGAAGATCCGGTCATGGGGTTGAAAACATGGAAATTCCCGCCCGAATTCGAGTTTGGGAAGAATCCTCTCTCCCTCCGTTACCTCCTGGCTCACGGGGCCAATCTCTCCGACCAAGTCCTTCTCGGATATGGGCTGGATAAAGAGATCCCAACGCTGGCTCAGATGCTGGAAGGAGTCAAGCCGGCCTCCAATGGTCCCTTATGGGTCCCCCCCCGACAAGGCGGAATCGCCAAGACTCGGTACGCCGAAGCGGGTTATGTCGTTCTCGAAACGTTTTTGGCTGATCGAACCGGCAAACCTTTCGAAAGACTCGCCCGGGATTATATTTTCTCGCCGTCTGGAATGACCGGAAGCACGTTCGAGATGCCGTTGCCGGAAGCGCTCCGGATGATCGCGTCCACCGGGCACCTCCGGGATGGACGTCCGGTCGCCGGTCTCCGCCAAGCCTATCCGGCCAAAGCGGCCAAGGGCTTGTGGACGACGCCGTCGGAATTCGCCGGTTTTCTTCTCGATTTGCTCCGATCGGCGGGGGGAGGGGGTGGGCGAATCCTTTCTCCGGCCGCCGCGCGGAAAATGCTCAGCCCGCAGATCGAAAATTATGGGTTGGGATTCCTCGTGGACGGATCCGGAGATGATATCCAGTTCAAACTCCGGGGAAAAACTCACGGATTTGCCTGTCTCATGGTCCTTTATCCGGTCAGGGGACAGGGAGCGATTTTGATGACGAACAGCGACAACGGGGTCACGCTCATCGAGGAAATTCTCGGAGCTTTATCCCAAACGTACAAGTGGCCTCACTACAAGCCCGAAGAAAAACAAGTCTTGCGGCTCGACCCGGAGGCGTACAAACAATTCGTCGGCCGTTATGAAGTCAGTCCGAATTATTTTCTGGATGTGACTTGGGAGGATTATTACCTTGTCATCCAACCCACCGGGCAGGCGGCGACCCGGTTCTACGCCGAAGGCCAGACGCTTTTCTATTCCACCGATCCATACATCCGAATCCAATTCCAACGCGACCAAGGACCGGTCGACGGCTTGGTGCTCTGGCAACAGGACTTCGAACTTCAGGCCGGGAAAATCCGCTAAGCCTGCGAAACTCCAGGTTGACCAGACTGATTTTCTTTGGTCAATGCGACGACGCTGCGACGGAGGCCGCCATCGAGGCGACGATACAGGCGGTGATCACGCCGGCGATTTCGTCGGAGACCGCCTTCCCGAAAGCCTCGGATTTCACCAGCGCTTCGATCCGTTTTTTGGCTTCTTTTTTCTCGGCTTTCGAAAAAACTTCCCCGACCAGGTCGCAAGCCCGAACCAGACTGAGGAGCATGTAGGTTTGGGAATTTCCCGGAGCCTCGTCCAGGACCAGCCGGCGCAGTCTGTTCCGTTCTTCCGTCTCCGGCCGGGAATCGGTCATGGGATACCGAGTGCTGGAAAATACCCAGAGAATCCGTTTGGATTCACGTTTGAGTATGTTTTTCTGCACCAGCAGATCCAGATATCCATTATGCAGGGTTTTTCTGCTTCCGAATCGGCTGATCCAATAGCGCACCGATTTCGGCTTTTCTTTTTCCCCGATTTTTTGCAGGCATTCATCCCAGAGGGGTTGGCCCGTCGGTTTTGGATCGGCGATGATCAGCCGTTTGTTTTCGATCCGCACCCGGCCGCATTGGGACAATTCCATTAAGGTCGCCCCGGCCAGCCCGAACGGCAAACCGAGGGCCGAGGCATTGACGACGGTCCCTTTCTCATCCTTTAAAGCAATCAACAAAAGCTCTTCGGCCAGACTCAAGATCATGGCAAATCTCCTTTGTCTTCAGTCAAACTGCATTGTTCATAAAAAATTTAATAATTCCATATTTCTTTTAATATCATAAAAAAGAGTTTTTACCCTTCGGGTGAACCGATATGGCCGCATCTGCTTCGTTGCGAAGGATTCGCAGTGCGATCAGCACGGGCCGCTTCACCCTCCGCGCCTCGCATCGGCAGCCATCTCGGCTCGTGAATAATGCAGGCAAAACCGGCGAAAACGAGGTCATCATTATAAACAACATACCGGGTGATTGAAAGAGATGGGTGAAAATGTGTGAAAATGAACACTTGACCTGGATTATTCACGAGTCGAGGCGGTCGTATCCGAATTTTTCTTCCATTTCATGGAATTCCAAAATGCGTTTGTCCTTTGATTAACGGCAAAATCCCCACTTTGTGAGCCGGGAATCAAACGCCTGTAAGGGAAATGTCCTCCCGATGAATAAATTGAAGAACTTCAGTTCGTCCCGAATGGGTTATTGTCCATATCGTAGGACAATAGGTTGCCGATATGTCCTGAATTCATGACAGGTAAAAAAAAATTTCCTGATACAAAATAATGGCACGATAATTGCTTTTTAACCAGGGGAAAGGATAGAGTCTTTGAGGAAATCCATAAGGAGGGTTTCATGATAGGATTTTTTATACCATGATCTTCAAAAAAGCCATGATGGTCCTGTCGTTGGGTCTTTGGCCTCTTCTGCTCTGTGGACAGGGCGCCTTCATCTCGTTCAACGGACGCAACCATCCGGAGCTTTCCTGGTCTGTGTATGAGACCGACAACTTTAGAATTGTCTACAGCACCGGACTCGAATCGACGGCTCAAAAAGCGGGAAACGTGGCTGAGCAGGTCTATGCCGTTCATCAAAAGAATCTCGGCCTTTCGTTTAAAAAGAAGTATTTCATCTATCTTTCGGATATGGACGAAATCGTCAACGGGGCGACCTCTCCGTTCGGCTACTTCTTCATCTGGGTCAAGCCGACCAATTATTTGACGATGTTTACGGGAACGGACGGATGGCTGAAGGCCGTGATCGCTCATGAGATGGTTCACGCTTTGATTTTTGAAAACGCCAAGGGATGGTTGGATCTGTTTCTTCCCGTATCGGCCGTGAAGATCGGCCTCGATATCCAGGAAGGAATGGCCCAGTTCTATGCCGGGGAGGTCTGGGGATTGGAAAGGGGAGACCGCTATTTAAACCAGGCGGTCCGGAATTCGTCTTCGGCAAATTCCTCGGATATTGATTTCGGTCCTTTGTTGTACGCTCAAGGTTTCGCCAAGATCAAATGGTTGCGACAGAGCGTCTCCGACGAGCAATGGGGAAAAATCTTTTCCGGAAAACAAGCCGGCGCCGTTTTTAATTTCCAGAAATCCTTTAGAGACGTCACCGGCCGCTCTTATCCCGACATGGAAAGAGAATGGAAAAAAGCGATGAGTGTTTATTTCAATTGGCGGGAAGGGGTTTCCGAACGGACGGAGACGGTCGGCGTCCCCTTGGATAAAATACCCTGTGAGTATTTGCAGGTGATTAAATCCTCTCCCGATCGGAAGGTCCTGGCCTTGACCGGGGTGAAGTCGGTTCAAAGCCGGAGCTATGATCTCTTTCTCTGGGATCCGATAAAAAAAAGAATGCGATTGTTGGCCGCAAAAAACATCGATCCCAATTTTTCCTTTGATCCCGACGGCCGAAGGATCGCTTTCAGCCGCTTGCATTACGGAGATAACGGTTCCTTGATTTCTGATCTCTATGCCGTGGATCTTCAGACGGGGAAAGAGACGGCGATGACGCGGAACGCCCAGGCCAGAGATCCGGTTTTTATCGGGACGAACCGGATTGTTTTCATCCGGCAGGAAGGTTTGATCAGTAATTTTTATCAGATTCGTTCGGATGACGGGTCTCCTCCGGAAAAACTGACTGATTTCCAAGACGAAAGACATTTTTCCGACTTATCCGTTTCCCAGGGAGGGAAAAAAGTCGCAGCTTCTTTTCTCGACCCGAATCGGAAGCAATTCGGATTTGTTATTTTGGACCTGGAAACGAAGATCGTGGACGAAAAATTAACCCCCGCCTTGGGCCGGTTTCCTCTTTTTTCGCCGGAAAACGCCGAGGAAATTCTCTACACCTCTCAAGAGGATGATGTCCCCAACGTCTACCGGCTGGAGCTTCAGACGGGAAGGCGGGAACGGGTGACCAACCAATCGAATTATATCATCGTCACCGATTGGACGGACAAAAGTACGGCTCTTGGGATTCGGCAAACCCAACGACAGACAAACGAAGCGTTCACCCTGGATCCTTACCGGAAGCCGCAATTGTTTTCCGGAACGCTTCAGGACTATTATGGAAAATGGAAAGACACTCGCCCTTCGACCCCGATCATCATCGAAACCGGTGACGCTCCCGGACGGTTCCTGGGAAGGTTTCATTCCCTTTCCACCTTCCGTCCCCTTGTCATCCTGCCCCTTCCGACCTTAATGAAGGAAAAATTGTCGCTGGCCGTATCGGGAGAAGCGGCGGATATGCTGGGGATTCACACCTTGACGGCGGGGCTGGCCTTCAACTTTCGGAAATTGGCCGACACGAACTATTCTCTCAGCTATCGCAACAGATCCACCCTCTTTGATATTCGGGCCTCTTATGGGTACACCGACGTGACGACGTATCGATTCGAAAATCAAAATAATCTTTATGAAGGCCTGACCCGCGGGGAGCTTCATTTCTCCCTTCCGTTCGATCATTCCACTTCCTATACGACTCACCGCCTTTCTTTCAGTTTGGATTATCAAAAGAGCGATATCTTGGAGGATCCTTTCAAATCGAATTCCGGGGCCAAGCCCTATCGTCAGGCGGGTTTTTCTTTCGGGTATCATATCAAGAATATTCAACCCTTTTCCTCTTTTCCAAAGCGAGGTTTCGGGGCGGCGGGAGTATTCACGTATGCTCATTCTTTGGCGGGCGGGGATTTTTCCTATCAATATTTTCATCTGAGCGCCTTTAGCCTTCAGCCGGTGTTGGGGAATTTTTTGAATCTCCGTTTGGCCGCCGAATTGCAGGTTCTCGAAGGAAGAACGCCTCCTCAAAATCGGCTGGGGATGGCCAAATATCAATCCTCGGCCGGATTCATGGCGTTTTCGGATCAGATCTATATTCGGGGCGGAGACAGATACGTTCCGGGAAACAGGCTTCTGACGGCGAGTTTGGAATTGCATGGCTTACGGCTTTCAGGGATGGCCGAACTGGTTCCCTTCCTGGATCTGTCTAAAGTTTGGGAAAGCGGCGTCTCCGGTTGGAAAAACGGGACGGGATTGACCTCCTGGGGCTTGGAAATTCAATTGGCAAATATTTTAGGGCGATACATCGGCTTGGGCGCAGTCCGGAATATTTCGGATCAACACTCCGGGAAATGGAAATATTATATCGCGGTGAAGAGTCTCTTTCCGTTTTAATTCCCGCCCCTGATTGACATCGGCGTAAGTCCGGCGATATATTACGCCGTGATTTGGCACCCCGATTCATTCAAGGAGGATGGAGAATGAGAAAAAAGATTTCAGCCCTGGCCGCGGTTGTCTTTGTAATTCTGGCCTCTTCTCTGGTTTTTGCCCAGAGTTTTCCGGAAAATCCGAACGATCCGGTTTTGGCAAAAATCATTGAGCTCGGGAAAACCGATAATCAAACAATGACCTGGCTGGATATATTGACCAACAGGTTCGGGACGAGAATTTCCGGGACGGACGCGTACAATAATGCGGCCCAGTGGGCGCTTTATGAGTTTCACAAGTGGGGCGTGCAGGCGGAACTGCAGGAAGCCGGCGAAGTCCCGATCGGTTTTTCTCATGGCTGGGCCTACGGCAAGATCATCGGGCCATCCGAAAAATATTTGTATTTCAGCACCCCGGCGTTTTCCGCCGGGACCAAGGGCATTCAGCGCGGTCCGGTCGTCGTCGTTCCCGCGGAGAGTCAAAAGATTGAAGCCATGAAAAGCCAGTTCAGGGGAGCCTGGGTTTTTGTGAGCAACGCCGGCGAGCTCAACAGAAGCCCGAATCGGGGTGAAAAATCTCCGATGACGAAAATGCTCGAAGAAAATGGAGCTTTGGGCGCGGTTTATCTCGGTTCGAAAATGCCGTGGAGAGTCGGCAGCAACAGGGTCAATTCCTGGGATCTATTGCCTATACTTCCGGAAATTACCCTTCTCGATACACACTATAATGAAATTAAAACCATGGCCGAGGGTGGTCAGAAGGTTGAACTCGAATTTGAAATTCGCAACGGATTTAAAATGGGACCCGTGAAATACCATAACGTTATTGCCTGGCTGCCGGGCACCGATTATCCGGATGAATCGGTGATCCTTAGCGGTCATCTCGATACGGTTGCCGGTAGTGTGGGCGCCGTGGACTGCGGGAACGGGGTCACTGCGGCTATGGAAGCGATACGCCTTCTGGCCAAATCGGGCGCGAAACCGAAGCGGACGGTCATGGTTCATCTGTTCGCCGCCGAGGAAATCGGGATCTTCGGATCCCAAGCCTGGTTGAAACAAAATCCGAGCCGCATCGCGAAAATAGGAGTGCTCATCAACCGGGACTATAATCCGGGGGCCATCATCGGGGCGACGGTGACTCCCTCGTGGGCCGCCGATTTTGAAAAAATCACCCAACCTCTCATTAATTTGAATCCGGAATTTCCATTTCTGTTGACGGTCACCCCATATCCGGGTTTACGTTCGGTTCGACCGGGAGGGACCGACGCCTCGGCGTTCTCCATGTACGGAGTGCCGACGCTTAGGTTGAGCGAAAAAACCGATCATGTTTACAACTCGACCTACCATACCGTCAGAGATACATATGACGATGTCTTGCCCTATGCCAAGCATCAGGAACACACGGCCTTGTCCATGGCGGTTATGGCTTACGGGATCGCCAATCTCAGCCGGCAGCTTCCCCGCAACGATGTCTATTTACCCGACGGCATGTATGTGGACATCACCACGGACAAAGGCCGCATCCTGGCTTCCTTGGATTATGAACATGCCCCGGAAACGGTCAAGAAATTCATCGGCCTTTTTGAAACCGTTCCCCCGGCGCCGGGAGCTCAGAGACCTCCGGCTGCAACACCTCCGGCCGGAACCCCGCCGCCCCCTCCTCCTCCGGTCATCGGCGAATTCAAGTCCGGTGAGGCCAAGGCGCCCCGGGCGGAAATCACCTTGGATGCCATTAAAGCGAAAGCTGCGGGCAAACTCCCGCGAGAAAAGAATTCAAACATCACGCATAACAAAGCCGGGGTGTTGGGAATGATCAGTCCCACCCAGTTCTATGTAACTTCGGATAAAAAACTTGATTATGACGGCAAATATATCCCGATCGGAACCGTGATCGCCGATTTGAAAGTCGTCGGAGGACTGGCTAAAGGCGATAAGATCACGCGAATCATGATCAACCGGGTCGGCCAAAAGGCTTTGGATTTCGGAAAAAAATAAAGCGGAGAGAACTGATACGACTCGATTGTTTCAGCCGTCGGAGTCTATTCACCTGGATATCATTTATGAGGGAGGGTGATATGAGAAAAGCGCTCATCCTGATATTTGCGGTGACGTGTCTGCTTCCGCCGAGGCAAATCGAAGCCCAAGAAAAAGCAGACATTAAGACGATCGAGGGCGTGCGTCATATCCTGAATTCAGAAAAACCGCTCCACGGCACGATTCAACTCGAAATCGAGAAAATCCTGACGATCAACCCCTATGACTTCCCGGATTTTGGTATGAGGTGGTTTTCTTTTGTCCGAGCCCAGGATGGGGGGGTTATTCTTTATGACCCCAATCGATCCCAAGCTCATCGGTTCGGGCCGAAGGGAGAGAGCCACGGATCGTTCATCAAAAACGGACAGGGGCCGGGCGAGTTCAGCCCCGGGAGTATCTTTCAGCCGTATTTTCTCGATGGCAGGATTTGGGCGACTGGGAGGAAGAAATTAGCGGAGTTCGACGCGAACGGGAAATTTGTTCGTGAGCAAACTCTAAGCGGAAGACCAAAAATACTCATTGATGAAACCAGCTATATCGCGGAGAGATCCGTGAGAAATAACGACCAGGGCAATCAAACGACGGTCATTTCCATGATGCGGATGACCAAGGAAAGTTTTTCCGACGTTCCGGAAACCAATTATATTGAAAGTCGCAATGTTGGAATGCTTGGGGACGCCAATCGAGGTTTTGCTGAATCCTGGGGGACGCCGAATATTTGCTTTGCCTATGACCGGAACAACCGGAAGATCTATGTGGCCTTGAACACGGAATATAAGATATTCGTCAAGACCCTGAAAGGGGAGACGTTGGCGGTCATTCAAAAAACGCATAAACCGGTCAAAGTCGGCCGGAAGGATGTCGAGATATTACTCGGCCCGAGGCCTAATAATGCCCCTGTTGATAAATGGATGGTGGACTTATATCCGGATCGTCTTGTCGCCTTGAATCAACTGCAAACCTTACCGAACGGTTGTCTCCTGGTCTGGCATGTTTCCGGCTTGAAAAAGCTCGAAATCGATGTTTTCAATGCCGACGGACAATATCTTTATGCTCTCCACCCTCCGGCCGGGAAGTCCTTCGAGGGGATGGTCTTTCACGGCCGCGGTTTCGCCGTAATCGAATCGGCCGGCGATTATCTGATTTATGTGGATTACCGGATCACGAATCTTCCCGACATCTTTGAAAAATAATTTTTCGTTCGCGATTCTCCGAATACGCTCACAACGCTTTTGATTTACAGCAGTTGCGGCCTTTATGTTTGGCTTCGTAGAGAGCGTCGTCGGAGGCTTTGATCAGGGTTTCTTTGGAGAGATGTCGTTTCGGTATCGTTGCGGCCACTCCAAAACTGACGGTGAGGTGATCACAAACGAATGAATGGCCGTGTTGGATTTTCAGCGTATCGATTTTCATCCGCAGGCGCTCGGCTACGGTGAAGGCGCCCTCGATGTCGGTTGCCGGCAGGAGAATGATGAATTCCTCCCCTCCATACCGGCCGACCAGGTCTCCGGCTCGAGTGACGGTTTCCTTAAAAATGGCGGCCACCGTCTTCAGGCATTGATCCCCGGCTTGATGTCCGTAGTTGTCATTATAAGCCTTGAAGTTATCCACATCGGCCATAATCAGGGAAAGGGGTTGGGCTTGACGTTCGGCCCGACGCCACTCGAGGTCAAGGATGTTCATGAAGTTGCGGTGGTTGGAGACCCCCGTCAATCCATCCAAATTGGCCAACCGCTCCAACTCCGTATTGACCTCTTCCAGCTTTTGATTGGCCTTGGCCAAGTCTTGGGTTTTTTCAGCCACCAAACCCGCCAGTTCGCGCTCTCTCGTTTTGAGCTGGGAGACGCGCTTCCGATGCACTCCATACCCGGACAGAAACACCGCCAGAATGATCAGCCCATAGAACCAAACGGTCTGGCGGAAATACGGCTTCAGCCGGAAGCTGTAGGACGCCCCTTCAGAATTCCACAAGCCGTCATTATTGCAAGCCATGATGCGGAAGCGGTAGCTGCCGGGAGGGATATTCGTGTAAAAGGCGTCACGGCGAGTTCCGGAGTCCATCCAATCCGGATCAAAGCCTTCCAGCCTGTATTTGAATTTCACTTTTTCCGGAGCGATGAAACTCAATCCGGCAAAATAAAAATCAAGCCGGCCGCTTCCCGGGGACACCTCGGCCGGTTTGGAAATATCGGCGGTCCGGCCGTTGATGACGACCTGGTCGATCACGACCAGCGGCGGGAGGCTGTTCTGGCTGATGTTTTTGGGATTGATCACCACGGCGCCATCCGTCGTGGGAAACCACAAGCGACCGTCGCTCGTTTTCCATCCCGAAGGCTGGGCGTTGCCGTTGCATTCGCTGTTACGCATTCCATCGGCCGTGCCGTAGGACACGCAAGCGATGCTTTTGATCTTGCCCTCGGCGAAATCGTTTAAGGATTGCTTGCTCACGCGGTAAAGGCCGATGTTGCAGCTCATCCACAGATCTCCGCGATCGTCATCCAAAATCTGGTAAACGATATCGTCGAAAAGCCCGTCTTTTTCCGTATAACGGGTGAATCGTCCATCCTTGAAGCGACAAAACCCTCCGCCATAGCTGCCGATCCAGAGGGTCTGGTCTTTGTCTTCGTGCAGGGCATAAACGGGATCCGGAGACAGCCCGTCCTTCTGCGAATAATGAATCACCCGTCCGTCTTTCATCCGGTCCAGGCCGTCGTTGCTCCCGATCCACAGACTTCCGTCTTGGCCGACCATCAGACATCGAATCACGGCCCAGGGGATTCCCTTGTCCCGGTAATTGATCAACCGGCCGTCTTGAAACAGATGCAGGCCTCCTCCCGTGGTTCCGAGCCAAATCTTGCCCGAATGGTCTTGAACGATGCAACGGACAAACTCGTGAGCCAGGCCGTCTTTTCGGAAATAATTGATGAATCGGCCATCCTGGAAGCAGCTTAGGCCGTTATTGGAGCCAAGCCAGAGCCGGCCGTCCTTATCCTCGAACAAGGCTCGGATCGTGTTGTCGGGAAGCCCGTCTTTGGTGGAATAAGAGGAGATTTTTCCGTCTTCAAGACGGATGACTCCTCCTTCCCGGGTTCCCATCCAAATGGAACCGTCGCGTTTTTGAAGGATCGTCCGGATTTCCTTGACGGGCAAGCCTTGTTGAGTGGAGTAAGTTTCGAACTTTCCTTCCCACAATCGATTGAGCCCGCCGCCGTAGGTCCCCACCCACAGGATCCCTTCGCGGTCCTGGCACAACGAGGTCACCTGATTGTCCGACAGCCCATCCTTTGAGGCGAAGCTGGAGAATTTCTCTTCGGTAAAACGAAGGAGGCCGAAGGCCTCCATTCCGATCCAAATGTTGCCTTGACGATCCTCATAAAGGGATTTGACGATGTCGTCCGTCAGGCCGTTCTTTTTCGTATAGATTTGAATTTTATCGCCCTTCATCCGGGCCAGACCGCCGCGGGTTCCAATCCATAGGTCCCCTTGGCTTGATTCCATGATGGCTACGATAAAATCGTGGGGGAGTCCGTTCGTTCGGGTGAAGAGGGAGATCCGGCCGTCTTTAATGCGGTTCAAGCCGTTATATGTTCCGATCCATAAAGCCCCGTGGCGGTCTACGTAGATGGCATTCACCATATCGCCGGACAGACCTTCCTTAGTCGTCAGGGAGGTGAATCGTCCGTCTTTAAGGATATTCAAGCCGCCGCCGTAGGTCCCCATCCAAACCGTTCCCTGGGCGTCTTCGAAGAGAGCGTTGGTGTTGTTTTTCGTGTTTGTCTGGCCGTTGAAATGAGTCGTGAACCGTCCGTCTTGATAGGACAGAAGGCCGTTGGATGTCCCGATCCAAAGACGGCCGCTCGGACCGACGAATAAAACCCGCACATCGTTGTGTCGGAATTCAGGGGTGTTTTTTTTATTGAAGACCGCGGCTTTTATCCCATCGAAACGGACAAGACCTTCCTGGGTGCCGAGCCAGAGATAGCCGTCCGGTGTCTGGACGACCGCTTGGATGGTGTTTTGGGGAAGGCCGTGTTCCTTGGTATAAACTCGATGGGTGTATTGATTGATAGGAATGGCGGATTCGGCCGGGGGGATCGGCAAATAAAAAAAGAGAGACAAGACCGGCAGGAAAAGACAACCTTCTTTTGTCTTGAGAAGAAGCCTCTTTATCCGCCTGTTAATCATTGTCGAGGCGACTACAGGCTTCCGTCGGTTTATCTTCCGGGAAGAAACATCCCCGCCGTTCCCTCCCGGCCAACCGAGGGAAGAGTTTTTTCATTCACCGAGATGAGTATATGAAAAGCGACCGTCAAAGACAAGAGGATTCGCTCCCCGATCCGTCCTTCGTGTTTGACGAATTCATCTTCGTCCTTTTCTTCCATTAATGAAAGCCGCTATAATGTCCGGGGTGAGGTCTTGCATGTCAAAAATCAAACGGATCGGGATTCTAACCGGCGGGGGCGACTGTCCCGGCTTAAACGCGGTCATCCGGGCGGTGGCCAAACGGTCGATGTTCGAACATCGGTGGGAGGTCTATGGGATCGAGGATGGCTATGAAGGCTTGATCAACAACCATTATCGAAAACTCAAGGCGTCCGATGTCTCGGGAATTCTGACGATCGGGGGGACAATTTTAGGAACATCGAACACGGCCGATCCATACGGATACCTCACCAAGAGCGGAGGGAAAATCGTTTGTCGGGATGTGTCCCGTCGGGTCATCCGTAATGTCCGGGCGATGAAACTGGACGCCCTCGTTTTGATCGGGGGCGATGGAACGCTGGCCACGGCCGATCGGCTTTATCGAAGCGGCCTGCCGATTATCGGAGTCCCGAAAACAATCGACAACGACTTGGGAGGGACGGACGTGACCTTCGGATTCGACACGGCGGTGACCGTGGCCACAGAGGCCATTGATCGCCTCCACTCGACCGCCCAATCCCATCATCGGATCATGATCGTCGAACTGATGGGCCGGAGGGCCGGCTGGATCGCTCTCTATGCGGGTGTCGCCGGCGGGGGAGACATCATTTTGATCCCCGAAATTCCTTATACGGCCGAAGCCGTGGCGGCCAAAGTCCTTGCCCGGAGAAAACTCGGCAAGAGGTTCAGCCTTGTCGTGATTGCGGAAGGCGCCAAACCGAAAGGGGGCGAAGTCGTCGTTAAAAAGCGTGTGGCCAACAGCCCCGAGCCCATCCGGCTGGGAGGGGTGGGCTTTGTCCTTGGAGAAGTGCTTGAACGTTTGACTGGAACGGAAGCCCGGTGCGTTGTCTTGGGTCATCTTCAGCGCGGCGGCTCCCCAACGGCCGGCGATCGGGTCCTCGCCACTCAACTAGGAGCGGAGGCGGTGAATTTAATCGTCCGGGGAGAGTTCGGCCGAATGGTTGCCGTCCGGTGCCGAGAGATCACGTCGATTGCCCTTGATGTTCCGGCCCAAGGACCCCGTCTTGTCCCTCCCGACCATCCGCTGATCGCCGCGGCCCGGTCCGTGGGAACGAGTTTCGGCGATGAGTGACCGGGGATCGCCTCGGATATCATGAAATCACAACCGGCGGCGCTCTCGGTGGACGGCTATGAGGAGCGGCAGGAAAAGACGCGCTTCGTCGTTAATCTCGGCTTGGCCTGCAACGCCGTCCTGGCCGCGGCCAAGCTCAGTCTTGGTATTGCCGGACACAGCAAGGCGCTTCTGGCCGACGGCATCAATTCCATCTCCGACGTCGTCTATTTTCTCGTGGTCAAGTTTTTCGTCAAGTTGTCGGACAAGCCGGCCGACTCCGAACATCCCTACGGCCATTATCAATACGAAACCATCGCCGCGCTCGTAGTCGGCGCATTCGTCATCACGACCGGCCTGGCGATTTTCTGGGATTCGATCAATGCCGTCTTTGATTTGGTCAGCGGGGAGACGCCGGCTTCGGCGGTCAAGTCGTTCACTCTCTGGATTGCGGCCGGGACGATCGTCGTCAAGTTTCTGCTGATGCTTCAAGCCCGGGCCGTCGGCCGGGTCACGAATAATATTGCGGTCAATGCTCTCGCTCGGGATCACTGGAACGACGTCTTTGCCTCCTTCGGCGTCGGGATCGGCATCCTGCTCTCCATTTTTGGATTCGGCTTGGCGGACCCGATCGCCGGAGCTGCGGTTGCCGTGATCGTCGCTAAAACCGGTTTTTCCATCCTCCTGGAATCGGCCGATGAGCTGATGGACACCATTCCGGGCGACGATCTGAAAAAACAATTCATGAACACGCTGAAGGAGGTCCGGTTCGTTCAGGGTATCGAGGAGATCCACGCCCACCGCTTCGGACCTTATCTGGTGGCCAATATCACCATCAACATCGACGGCGCCCTCTGTGTCGCTGAAGCCGACGCGGTCGCTACCGCGACGGAAAAGAAACTCTTATCCGAGGTGGAAATGCTCCGCAAAGTATTCGTTCATTGCCATCCGGTTGGAAGGGAGATCGATGGATCAAAGGGCGGGCCGTCTCTTTAAGAGAAGGGGAGAAAGCTTGACTCAGGGTTTTTGTCTATTCCGTTATTTCTTTCCTTCGTATCCACGGACGGCGTAGTATACGGCTCGATCGAAAAAATTCATGATTCTTCCATAAAGTTCCATGGCCTCGTAAAGGTCAGCGGCCGTATCCAAAAGACCCTCGTCGCGGATTTTTGTCCAGATATGGCGGCGGATGAGACAAAGGGAGACCATGATTTCCGACATGGCGAAGCCTTCTTCCCGACGATGACGGCCGAGGGAGGTCCAGTAGTCCTCCATTTCGCTCTCCGTGATTTCGGCGGAGATCCAGCGGCCGAACTGACTGAAAACGCGATGGACCCGGATGTAGACCTCTTTTTCATCAAAAATACGATAGGTCGGCATTTCAAGGGTTGTCTTTACTTCACAGGTGTAGGCGGATGACAACTTGTCGGCATTGATCTCGATGAGTCGGACGAGCTTTTGAGAGACGGCTGAAGGAGAAAACCGGATGGACCCGCAAAAGACATGCATTAATAGGCCTATCTGATTGGAATATAAAGCGCCGAAGGGAAGATGTCAACGGAGAAAGGTCGCGTTTTTTGGGATTAGTCGATAATTCGGGGAAAGTCCGTAATCCCGAGCAACCGGGCGAATGTTTTTGGGATGTCCGTGTTTTCCCGAAAACCAGCCAGAGATTCGGCGCCGGGGCCGAAAGCGAACAAGGGGACCGTCGAGCCGTTATGTCCTTTGGAGGCCCACGCGACGACGATTTTAGTCCCGTCCATAGACCCTCCGGTGATGACCAATCCGCCGGTTTCGTGATCCGAGGTGACAACGATCAAGGTTCGACGGTCACGGACGGCGTATTCCAGGGCGGCCGCGGTTGCTTCGTCGAAATCGAGGGTTTGTTTGAGGGTTTTGTCGATATTTTGATCATGCTCGCCCCAGTCGATTTGACTGCCTTCGATCAGGAGAAAGAATCCTCGGGGCCTTTCGCTCAATTTTTCGATGGCTTTGGCCGTCATTTCGGCCAGGGTTGGTTCGGGCGACTCGGTGGTCATATGGATGTCGGCGAATAAGCCGAGGATTTTCCCGCCCGGAGCCGCCTCCAATTCATTTTTTGTCCGGCAGATCTTATAACCCGCGGCTTGAGCTTCCTTCAGGAGATCCCGATCGTCGTCGCGTTTGCTGCCGTCTCGTGACTTCGGAATGAAATAGCCGAGGCCGCCGCCAAGAAGGATATCGATCCTATTGGCTAGGAGGCCGGATGCGATTTCGATCTCTCCTTTACGCGAGGAGACGTGACTGCCGAACGAGGCCGGAGTGGCATGGGTGAGGGAGGATGTGGCGACGAGGCCTGCGGCCAGGCCTTTCTCTATGGCGGCTTCAAGGATGGAGAGGACTTTTTTCCCGTCCGAAGTCATTCCGATCATCCCATTATTCGTTTTGAATCCCGTGGCCATCGCGGTTGCGGCTGAGGCCGAGTCGGGGATAAGGGCGTTGGCGGCCGAGGTTCGGACGAAACCGGCGATGGGCATCCGATCCATATGGAGAGATCCGGTGACGCCGCCCTTTTTAATCCGGGCCGCCGACACGGTTGAATTACTCATCCCATCGCCGATGAGAAGGATGATGTTTCTAACGCCGTCTTTGAGACCGGATGGAAGACGATCGCCGCTCTCTTTCGGAGCGCAGGCGGTTTGAATGAAAAACGAAGAAGCCCAGACGGCGACGACGATCATGAAAGTCGATCGACGGGTCATGACTTATCCTTTTCCGAGGCGGCAACGTCGGCCGACCTGGACAAGGAAGATATCATTGACCCTGAATCCCCGTCAATCCCCTCCGCGGGGTTCCTCGGAGAGTCCGGGGTTTCCCCTCTTGACAAACGTTCCGGTTGCGGTTATCTTATCGATGGTGAACAAAATGGTGAACACAATACGTCGAGAACTCACTCCCCGTCAAGAAGACATTCTCAGGGCGGTCAAGGCCTTCATTCTGGCGCATGGTTATGGGCCGACGATACGCCGCCTTGGGAGCCTCCTCCAAATCGCCAGTCCCTCGGCCGTCTTCAAACACGTGACCAGCCTGGAACGCAAGGGCTATCTCCGGCGCGAGAGGGGAGAACTTCGGATCGCGGGCGCTCCGGCGGCCATTGAAACCCAGATCCGGGTCCCTCTGGCCGGTCTCGTACCCGCCGGCCCTCCCAAGGAAGCCTTCGAGACTTCGGGAGAGGCCATGGACATCCCCGACTGGATGATCGGCCGACGTCGGGGCAATGTCTTCTGCATCCGGGTCGAAGGCAAGAGTATGATCGATGCCTTCATCGACGACGGCGATCATGTCCTTCTTGAAAGGACGAACACGGTCGTCTCTGGAGAAATGATCGTCGGCCGGCTCGACGACGGTTCGGTCACGCTCAAACGGCTCCGACGAGAAAACGGCCGGACGATCCTCGTCCCCGAGAACCCGGCCTACCTGCCCTTCGAGGTCGAAAAT
>Ga0105099_10000915_pt1 | contig 19336 bp, 15 predicted proteins | sample PPLLak3cmMay2015_2_FD_79138 | JGI IMG/M metagenome (GOLD analysis project Ga0105099, IMG submission 79138) | Freshwater sediment microbial communities from Prairie Pothole Lake near Jamestown, North Dakota, USA - PPLs Lake P8 Core (1) Depth... | ecosystem: Environmental > Aquatic > Freshwater >... | reverse complement strand
TTTTTGGATGAATCTATTTCTTTTAACTCGAACGAAAGAATTTGAAAATCATCATCACTGAAATCAACTGGTCTCCATTGGAACCACGAATCTGAGGTAGTCGATCAGGGTGAGTGGAGGACTAGGCCGACTTCTCCTGCATGGCCTTCTGGATGTGGGCCGCTCCCCAGTTGGCGATGCCATCGAGGATGGGGCGCAGGGTGCGACCGTAATCGGTGAGTGAATACTCGACCTTGGGCGGCACGACCGGGTGGACCCGGCGGTGGACGATCCCGTCCTGCTCCAGCTCGCGCAGGTGCTGGGTCAGCATCTTCTGGGTGATGGCCGGGATTTTTTTCTTGATCACGCCGAAGCGCATGGTCTCATCGCGGATCACCCAGAGGATGATCGGCTTCCACTTGTCACCGAAGACCGACAACGCCGTCATAACCGGGCAAGGACTGATAACCGACATGCACGTTCTCCTTTCGGTATTGATAATATACTATAGCACAAAATGGTATGTACTTGCCATAAAGAAAAAAATAGTTACAATTTTTCCGAGGAGATCATCTATGGCATGCTCATCATTTCGATCACCAATGATCGTTTTCGCACTCATTCTTCTTTCGATCCGCCTGACCCTGCCGGCGCAGATATACCGGGCCGCGGAAATGACCACCGCCGACTACCGCGCCCTGGACCGCAGCAAGACGGTCGTCATCCTCTCCAGCGGCATCCTCGAGGAGCACGGCCCCTACATGCCCGCCTATACCGATGGGTACATCAGCGAGGCGCTGGTCCGGGACGTGGCCGCCGCCGTTGTCGCCAGGGGCTGGAAGGTGCTGATCTTCCCGATCATTCCCCTCGGCTCCGGAGGGGCGAACGAACTGGCCGCCAAATACCCGTTCCCCGGCACCTTCGCCGTGCGCCTCAACACACTGCGCGCAGTCTTCATGGACCTGGCCGATGAACTGGCCGAGGCCGGCTTCCGCACGGTCTTCATCGCCAACAACCACGGCGCCCCCAATCACAACCGGGCGCTCGACCAGGCCTGCGATTATTTCAAGGAGGTCCACGGCGGGCAAATGATCGTCCTGCGCGGCATCTCCACTCCCAATACAGCCAAGATCAATGCCGAATTGCGCGGCCTGCTCAGCGAACAGGCGCTCAAGGAAGACGCCTACTCCGGCCACGCCGGCATCGGTGAGACCAGCCTGATGCTCTTCCTGCAACCGAAGCTGGTCGATCCCGACTACACCAGTGCTCCCGCCCAGACCGCCCCCGGGTTCGGCGACATGATCACCGTCGCCAAAAATCCCGACTGGACCGGCTATTTCGGTTCCCCCCGCTTCTCCACCGCCACCTACGGCGCGCTTCTCTACCGGTCCTGGTCGGAACAGGCCGTCGCCCAGGCCCTGCAGGCTCTGGAAGGAACCGCACCAACCGTTGCCGGTTTCGCCGGCAACATGGTGAGCCCGCCCGACGCCGCCGCCCTCAAGCGCGACGAGGCGAGCGCCAACCGGCAGCAGGAATGGCTGCAGAAGAAGACCATCAAATAGGAAATCAATCGCCATGACCGACTGCAAGAAGCTCCTCATCACAAGCCTGTGCCTGGCCGCACTGGGTTCGGACCGCCTAGCTTCCGCACCCACAGCGGTGCCGGCTCACCTGCGTCTGATCAAACTGGAAACGACCGAAGTCACCCAACCGGGGGTGGCGGTAACACCGGACGGGAAAACGGTCGCCTTCTCCCTGCTCGGGCATCTTTTCCGGGTGCCAGTCCAGGGTGGGGTTGCCGAGCAGCTTACCTTCGGATTCGGATATGACAGCGAACCGGTATTCTCCCCGGACGGCAAGCGTTTGGCCTTCATCTCGGATCGTGATGGGAGCGGGGGCAATATCTTCGTTCTCGATCTGGCGACCCGGAAGCTGCGGCAACTCTCCCGCGAATTGCAGGCGGGCAGTCCGCGCTGGAGTCCGGACGGCAAGACGATCGCTTTTTTCCGCCAGCTGCTGCGCGAGGAATACCCGGGCCCGGTCGGTTTCGGCACGGCGGCGCTAGTCGAACTCAAGTCGGTTCCGAGCACGGGCGGCCAGCCATCGACAGTGACGCCTCCCGGCACCCTCGGAGCGCTTTTTTACACATCCGACGGCCGGATCGGCTGGACGACCCCCGACCCGGAAGCCGGCGGCAGCATGTTCGGGCCAAGAAAAATGCGCATCGAAGCCCGGAAACCCGACGGCCGGGCCACACTCCTGGGTTCCCTCAAGGACAATCTGGGGAACGCAATACTAAGCCCCCGCAACGACGGGATATTCTACACCACCGATGAAGCGATCCGTTGGTTCCCGTTCTTTGGAGAGAAGGGGATCGATCTCGCCCCCCTCGCCGACGGCGCCTGCCAGTTGGCCGTCTCCGCCGATGGATCAAAATTGGTGTACGGAGACGGTGGTCGCCTGTGGGCCATCCGGCTGCCCGAGGGCAAACCGGCGCCAATCCCCTTCACCGCCTCCATTTCCCTGGAGGCCCGCAAGTCGGTCGAGCCGAAGTGGACGCCGCCGGGATCAGGGCCGCTATCCCCGCGCGCCCTGATCACCCCGCAACTCTCCCCCGACGGAAAACGGCTGGTCTTCATGGCCGCCGGTTTTCTCCATGAGCAACCGATCGACAGCGGGCCGGCCCGCCGGGTGTCCACCGACAGCGCCTTCGAACGCGACCCGGCCTATTCCCCCGACGGCGGACGCCTCGCCTATGCCGCCAGCGTAAAGGGTCGCCGGGAACTTCGTGTCCACGATTTCTCGACCGGACAGACCCGGGTTCTATATACGGTCGGCGGCGCCTCCTGGGTTGCCCTGCCCAGTTGGAGCCCCGATGGGGCGCGACTGGTAGTACAACGTTCCGACGGATTGTCCGATCCCTTCCGGATCATCATCATCCAGCTTGATGACGGTAAAATCGAAGAGATCGCCAAGGTGCGCGGTTCATGGACGAGCCGCCCCCATTTCTCCGCCGATGGGCGCAGCATCCATTATACGGACCGGACCGGTAAAACCGCCGCCCTCTACCGGTTGCCGCTCCAGGCCGGAGCGAAACCGGAAGCCATGACCTCCCTCTCCCGCCATCTCCACGACGGGCTGGTTTCGCCCGACGGGAAATGGCTGGCCTTCCGCCGCAACACCGAGATCTGGATCGCCCGCCTGGGGCCCAAGCCGGTCCAGGACGGAGACCTGCGCCTCCTGACCGACGATTGCAGCCGCTCCTTCAGCTTCACGACCGACTCCTCCGCCGTCGTCTATGCAGGCGGTCGGTACATCTGGCGGCAACCACTGGCCGGCGGCGAGCGAAAAAAAATCCCCGTCCGGTTGACTTGGCCGCGGATCGCACCGGCGCCGCTGTTGATCCGGCACTTGCGGGTTCTGGAACCGGCAACCGGCCGCTTCAGCGCTCCGACCTCGATGTTGATCCGCGAAGAAAAAATCGACTGGATCGGCTCCGAAGCGGGCCATGAAATCCCGCCAACCGCCACCGTCATCGACGGCGGAGGCCGGTGCGCCATCCCCGGCCTGTTCGACGTCCATGTCCATTCCGCCTGGGCCAACCAACAGGCCAGCGAGGATACCTTCATCGCCTTCGGGGTCACCTCGGTACGCGATGTCGGCGCCTCTCTCGATCTGCTCAACGCCCTCCGCGACCGTAGCGAAACCACCGATCTCCCGCTTCCCCGGTACTGGGCCAGCGGTGAAATCCTGGAGGGGGCCATGCCCCTCTGGGGAGACGCTTTCATGCAGATCGCCAACGAGAAAGAGGCGAGACAGATGGTGCGGAAGTGGAAGGAATGGGGGGCCGACCTGATCAAGGTTTACCTGACCGTCCCCTGGCATCTCCAGACCGTCATGGCCGACGAAGCGCAGAAGCAGGGGCTTCCCCTGGCGGGCCACGCCATCTCCTTCGACGAAATGGTCCGTCACGCCCTCCAGGGATATGCCTCGGTCGAGCACACCACCGGCGTCATGCACGAGGACGGCCGCAAGCTGTTGACGGCGACGGGTACCCGCTGGGTCGGCACCCTCACCTGCGAAGGCGGATCGGAAATTTTCATGCGCGAAGACCCGCCCGATCATATGGCATCCGAACTTGTACACAACTATGTCCCCGCCGAAAAAATTGCAGCGGCATTGAAAGGTGGACGGTTGTCGTATTATCCGCGGGAATTCTGGCCGGTGAACATGAAGAGCGCTTTCGCCCGGATATTCGCCGCCTATCAAGCCGGTGTCCGCCTGCGTGCCGGCACCGATGCCCTGATGGCCGAAGTGTTCTTCGGCCTGTCGCTCCACTGGGAGCTCGAATTCTTCACCATGGCCGGCCTGACACCGCTCGAAGCGCTGCGGCTGGGCACTGTCGAAGCGGCCGAAACGGTCGGGGCAGCAGTGCATCTCGGCACTCTGGCTCCCGGAAAGCTGGCCGACCTGGTGATTCTCGACGCCGATCCGTTGGAAAATATCCGGAATACGGTTAAAATCTGGCGGGTGGTCAAGGACGGTCGGCTCTTCGATCCGAAAACCATGCGTCATGATTGACTCCCTAAGGAATCCCGTATGAATAGAGGACCAACCCTTCCGACCCAGCGAAGACATCCCGGCGCGGACAGTTCGCGCTGGCTCTTTTCACTGGTTGCCGCTTTTTTCCTGTTTCTGACGGGGATTGCCCTGGTAGCGGCTTTTCAAATCACCCCACCGCAGCCAGCGGAGGAGGTCGGCAAGGACACCTGCCTGACCTGCCACGGTCCATTCGACCAGTTGGCCGAAAAGACGAAGGATTTTCAGACCCCGGCCGGGGAAACCCTGACTCCGCACCGGCATATTCCCCACGACACCCTCACCGACGAGGCCATTCCCGAATGCCTGAAATGCCATCAGCCGCAACCGCACCCCATCCCTCCCGAGGAGAAGGATATCGCCGCCGCCAAGGCCCGGGAAAAACCAAACCTCGAACTCTGTTATTCGTGCCACCACATCCGGGAATTCATATCCTGTAAAACCTGTCATCAGGGCAAAGGAGGATGAGATCATGAACAGTCAACAAAAAAAAACCAAAAGCTTTAGTAGAAGGACATTCCTGAAAGGAGCCGCGGCCGGAACCGGGATAGTGGCCGCAGCCGGAACCGGCTTGCTCGGCAACGGAACCGCCGCGGCTCTTTCGGCGGATGCCCCGCAGCAAAACCCCTTCGAAAACCCGCCGGCGCCGATTTCGGCGGCACAGATCGGGACCGTCACCGGTGCCGATGTCGTCGTGGTCGGCGCCGGCACCTCCGGCCTGCACGCCGCCCTGGCGGCGGCCCAGGCAGGAGCGAAGGTCATCCTAATAGAAAAAACGGATCGCATCCAGGCGCGGGGTGGCGACAACACCGCCCTGAACAGCAAGATCCACAAGAAACTCGGCATCAAGATCGACGAGGGGAAGGTCATCGACGCCCTGATGCGCCGGGGCGAAGGCCGTCTCGACCAGGACATCCTCAACCTCTGGGCCCACAACAGCGGACGGGTAATGGACCAGATCATCGACATCTGCGCAGCCGAAGGCCTTCCCACCTACCTCGTCATTCCCGACCGCGGCGACGAGGATTGCGCGATCATCGACCGCTGGCCCAATCCCAGCGGTTTTCCCAAGGGTTGGAACTACCTGGACGAGCGCAACATCGAATACCCGACCTGTCACCGGCCGGGCGGCAAGGCCGAAAGCCAGCGGATCTGGCTGCAGGCCATCGAAAAGAAAGCCCGCTCACTCGGCGCCCAGTTTCACTACGAGACGAAGGCCGTACAGTTGCTTCGCGACGGCACGTCCGGACGCGTGACCGGCGTCGTCGCCCAAAAAAAAGGCGGCGGATATGTCCGCTTCGACGCCGCCAAGGGGGTGATCCTCGGCACCGGGGATTACGGCTTCAACCGCGAGATGGTCGCCAAATACTGTCCACAGATGCAGTTCCCCTGCATGGTCCGCACCTCCATGGGCGAAGGGCACCAGATGGCCATGTGGATCGGCGCGGTGATGGAGAATCCGCCCCATGCGCCGATGAGCCACATGTTCCATGTCATGGGGACCGACGCCTTTCTCCTGGTCAACAAGCACGGCCGGCGTTTCTACAACGAGGATGCCGACACCGAGAGCATGGCCAACCAGACCTTCGAACAGGGGGGCGCCTGGGTCGTTTTCGACGACAGTTGGGAAGAGGACGTGACCCGGATGGGCCCCGGCTTCAAGCGGGTCTTCCGAGTCACCGATAAATCAAGGAAGGAGTTCCTTGACCTGGCCGCCGGCGTCAAGAGCGGCCCCTGGGGCCGGTCCATCCTCAAGGGATCCACCATCGCCGACCTGGCTGCCCAGATGAAGGTGCCGCCGGATGCCTTTGCCGCCACCATCTCCCGGTACAACGAATTGGCCCGCCTGAAAAAGGATCTCGATTACGGCAAACGGGCCGACCGGTTGACGGCCATCGACAAGCCGCCCTTCTACGCCGAGTGGACCGACAAGCCGGCGATGTCGCTGGTGGTCCTGGGCGGTCTGCTGGCGAACGCCAGACTACAAGCGTTGGACAAGGAGGGGCAGGTCATCGCAGGGTTGTACCTGGCCGGCAACACCGTCGGCCGCCGGTTCAAGAGCGGCTACCCCCTGATCTGCCCCGGCATCAGTCACAGCATGGCGTTCACCCACGGCTACCTGGCCGGTGAATTCGCGGCGGCGGCCAAAGACTGACCCGTGTCTGACCGTCATTCCAATATCAATCAAGAGGAGGCATCATGCGCTTGCAAACCATTTTTGTCACATTGGCTGTTTTCAGCCTGCTGAACATGTCGGGCTTCGCCCAGGACGGTCCGAAGGTCATGGGGAAAACGGTCGCCATCTCCGGCGAAAACCCCTTCATCAGCCTGGCTCTGGAAGCCGGCGGCAAATCGTTGACCAACGTCAGTTTCTGGCGGGTCGTCTATTCCCCGGCCGGGGTCGGCCACGCCTGCTATATCCGCAGCGACCGCACCGGCAACGGTCCTTCCGAGGACGACCTCCGCGCCGTCTACACCGACAACCCGAAGCTGGTCGACTACCTCAATCGGGAGATCATGTCGGCCTTCGATAAAGGGTACCTGGAGAATCCCTATCCGGTACACCCGGCCACCTTCCAGAAGCAGGGCGATACGCTCAAGGAATACCGGGAGATCATCACCTCCGGAAAACAAAAGATAGAGCTGGTCTGGCGCGATTTCTATCCGGTCATCCTCATCGAAATCCCCGCCAAGCCCTATATCATCACGACCACACTCATTCCGGCCCGGGTCGCCGAAGTCCTGATCGATGGCGTCAAGGCGGCGGGCCGCGTTTTTCCCCGCCCAGAAGGAACGGCTCAGGGCAGCTCGGGGACACTGGCATTTTCGGAAACCTGGGTGAAGTAAACCAAAAGCAAAGGAGTGGATATGAAAAGAGTTGTACTGTGTATCGGTTTGGTCATCGCATTCGCATGCCTGGCGCCCGCGGCCACCGAGGTCAACGGCAAATGGAAGCTTACGGGTACGATCAGCGACATGCCCCTCGACATCACCTGCACTTTTTCGGAAGCGCAGGGGAAGCTGACCGGCACCTGCACGAGCGCGGAACTCGGCGATCTGCCCCTGACGGGCGAGATCACCGGTGAGTCGATCACCTGGCGCTACCAGGTCAATTTCCAGGGCCAGGAGTTCGAGGTCATCTACACCGGCAAGCTGGAATCAACCGCCGAAATCAAGGGGACGATCCAGGTGATGGACCAGTCGGTCGGGTCCTTTACCGCCGTCCGGGAAAAAAAGGAGGGAGCGCCAGCCGCTCCCTCCTCCGTCTCCCTCCAAACCGCAACATCCACCCCGACCACTCACTGGGACGATGACAAACTTTCAAAACCCGCATACAAGGTGGTCATCGAGGAGAACGTGCGTGTCCCCATGCGCGATGGCGTCACCCTGGCCACCGATGTCTATCGGCCCGATGCGGCCGGCCGGTTTCCGGCTCTGCTCCTGCGCACGCCCTACAACAAGAGTTCGCCCGATGAGATCCAGTCTTCGAAATGGTATGCCGAACGCGGCTACGTGGTGGTCAACCAGGATGTCCGCGGCCGGTTCGCCTCCGCTGGTGAGTACTATGCCTATCGATACGAGGCCGACGACGGCTACGACACCGACGAGTGGATCGCCAGGCAACCATGGAGCGACGGCAAGGTCGGTACGCTCGGAGGCTCCTATCTTGGCTACACCCAACTGGTCCAGGGGATCCGGGGCTCGAGCCACTTGACCTCGATGGCCACCGACGTCACCAGCTCCGATATCTACCACGGCTGGACCTATGTCGACGGCGCCTTCCACCTCGGGTTCGCCCTCCCCTGGGGCGCGGGTACCATCTACGGCAAGGCCGGCCAGAACAGCCGGCCCGACTATGCGTCCCTGCCGGTTGCGACCGCCGATCTGGCGCTCGGGCATGCGAATCCCCATTACCGCGACTGGCTCAAACACCCACGGCGGAACGACCCCTACTGGGAGACGGTCAGTTACGAGAACCAGGTCCAGAAAATCTCCGTACCGCTGCTGGTCGTGGCCGGCTGGTACGATATCTTCCTGCGCGGCACCCTCCACGACCATGTTGCCATCCGCAAGCAGGGGAAAACAGCCTTGGCCCGCCAGAACAAGCGTCTGCTCATCGGCCCCTGGACTCACTCCAAGACCGTTTTCTCCGGAGCCGGTGACGCCGTCGATTTCGGCCCGCAGGCAAAGATGAACGGCCAACTTCTCTACCTCGCCTGGCACGATCGCTGGCTGAAGGGAATCGACAACGGCATTGACCGGGACGCCCCGGTCAAGCTGTTCATCATGGGCGAAAATTCCTGGCGGAACGAACAGGAGTGGCCGCTGGCGAGAACGAAATACACCAGGTACTACCTGGCCAGCGGCGGCAAGGCCAATACCGCATCCGGCGACGGCGCCCTCACGACCACCCCCCCGACGGGAGCGGCAAATGACGAATACACCTATGACCCGGCCTCCCCGGTTCCCTCCCTGGGCGGGAATGTCTGCTGCAGTTCGGTACCGGCGGGAGTGGCCGACCACCGGCCCATCGAAACAAGGGAGGATGTCCTGGTCTACAGCACCCCGGTGCTGACCGAGGCAGTCGAGGTGACCGGGCCGATCACCATGACCCTGTACGCCTCCACTTCAGCCCGGGACACAGACTGGGTGGCCCGGTTACTCGACGTCTACCCCGACGGCCGCGTGATCAATCTCCAGGACGGCATCGTCCGCGCCCGCTACCGGAAGGGAAAGGCGGCGCCGGCTTCGTTGCTCGAACCGGACCAGGTGGTCGAATACCAGATCGACCTCTGGGCCACCAGCAACCTGTTCCAAGCCGGGCACCGCATTCGTCTGGAGATCACCAGCAGCAATTTCCCCCGCTTCGACCGCAACCTGAACACCGGCGAGGACCCGGCCACCGGCACCCGGATGGTCAAGGCCCGGCAGGTGATCCACCATTCCACAAAGTATCCGTCCCACGTCGTGTTGCCGATCATCCCCCGGCCGGCGGCTGCGGCCACTGGAGAAAACCATGAGCAATGAAATGATAGTCAAAGATCTGATCACCAAATCGCGGATTGCCTTGAAAGCGCTGGAAGCCTATTCTCAGGAGCGGGTGGATTCACTTGTCAAAGCCATGTGCATAGCCGTCCGCGATCATGCTGAACTGCTATCCAAAGAGGTCGTGGAAGAGACCGGGTTGGGACGCTACGAAGACAAGCTCATCAAGAATTTCGGCACCCCCGCGTCGCTCTGGCACAACCTGAAAGACAAGAAATCGGTCGGCATCATCAGGAGGGAACCCGAAAAGGGCTTGGTTTATATCGCCAAACCCAAAGGGGTCATCGTCTCCGTCGCTCCGACCACCAATCCGAACATCACCGCCCTCTGCAATGCCGTCTTCGCAGTCAAAGGCAGAAACACCGCCATTATCGCACCGCACCCGCGCGCCAAAAAAACCACCGTTCATACCGTCGAACTGATGAACGCGGCCATCAAAAAACTGGGCGCTCCCGATCATGTGGTGCAGATCATTGCCGAACCCTCCATCGAATTGACGCAGGACCTGATGAAAGCCGGCGATGTCGTGGTCGCCACCGGGGGCATGAGCCTGGTCCAGGCCGCATACTCCAGCGGCAAACCGGCCTATGGCGTCGGTTCGGGAAACGTGCAGACCCTGATCGACCGGGATGCCGATTTCCATGCCGCCGCCGAACAGATCATATTCGGACGGGCCTTCGACAATGGCGTGATCTGTGCCGCCAACCAGTCGGTGATCATGCCCGCGGATTGCCAAGACCAAGTGATCAAGGCATTCGAAGCCAACGGGGCTTTTTATTCGGAAGACCCGGCGATCCTTGCCAAATTCACCAACATCCTGTTCATCGATGGCAAACCGAACCCGAAGGTCACGGGGCAATCGGCCCAAACCATTGCGGAGATGGCCGGAGTCAAGGTTGCGGAAGGCACCAAAGCTATTTTGCTAAAAGGGAAGAAAGCCGGACGGGAAGAACCATTGTGCGGTGAAAAGATGTATCCGATACTGGTGGCCCTCACCTACGACAAGTTCGCAGACGGGGTGGAAATGGCGAAATCCAACCTGCTCTTCCAGGGGGCCGGCCATTCGGCATCCATCCATTCCAACAATCAGGAACATGTGGAGTATTTCGCCCAGGCCCTCCCGGTCAGCCGGATCATCGTCAATCAAACCGGTATCGCCGCCGCCGGCACCAACTTCCGGATCGGATTCAGCCCCACCACCACTCTTGGTTGCGGTTCCTGGGGCAACAACAGCATCTCCGAAAACCTTTCCTATAAGCACATGATCAACATCTCGCGTATCGGGTACGAGTTGGATGCCTCCCAGGTTCCCGACCTGGACAGAGTTTACGATTGACTTTATAAGGGATCAAACGATGGGTTTCAAAAGTTTCGATGAATTGATCAAAGCGGTCAAAAATGTCACCCGCGTCAAAAAGGTCGCCGTGGTGGCCGCGCAGGACGAGCACTCCCTGGAGGCCGTTCTGCAGGCGATGAACGATGGCTTGCTGAAACCGGTTTTCGTCGGTGACAAGCCAAAAATCAAGGAGATTCTCGATCGCCTGCAAACCTGCATCGATGACACCGATATCATCGACGAACCCGATGTCAACAAAGCGGCGGCCATTGCCGTGCAAATGGCCCGTGACGGCCGGGTCGATTTTCTGATGAAAGGCAAGCTGGAAACCGGTGATCTGCTGAAAGCGGTGGTGAACAGAGAAACCGGACTGGGAACCGGACGGGTCATGTCGCACATGGCTATCCAGACCGTTCCCCGCTACCACAAGATGCTCGTGACCACCGATGGCGGAATGATGACCTATCCCACGTTGGAACAAAAGAAAGACATTATCGAAAATACGGTCAATGCGCTACTGGCCATGGGATACGACAAGCCCAAGGTCGGCGTTCTGGCCGCCGTCGAAAAAGTGAATCCCAAGATGCCGGAAACCGTGGAAGCGGCGGCGCTGAAGGAGATGAACCAAAAGGGGGAGATCAGGAATTGTATCGTCGAGGGCCCGATTTCCTTCGATATCGCCGTCTGCAGAGAGCGGGCAGAAGCCAAGGGATTTGTCAGCGAAGTCGCCGGAGATGCCGACATCCTGCTGGTCCCCAACATCCACACTGGCAATATACTGGGAAAATGCCTGGTCGAGATGGCCGGCGCGAAAATGGCCGGACTGATTCTCGGGGCGAAGGTCCCGATCGTAGTGACTTCGCGCGGTTCATCCTCCGAGGAAAAATACCTGTCGCTGGTTCTGGCAGCGGCAGCGGCAAAATAAAGGAGGTCGAAACATGAAACAAAGACTGCTGGTCATCAACCCCGGTTCCACCTCCACCAAGATCGCTGTTTACGATGACGAAACACCGCTGTTCACCAAGAGCATCGAACACGATCAAAAGGAACTCGATCGATTCGACGAAATCATCGATCAGTACGAGATGCGGAGAGACCTGATCCTCTCCGTGCTGGAAGCCGAGAAAATTCCAGTCAAATCCCTGACCACCATCGTCGCCCGGGGCGGACTACTCCCCCCCGTTCAAGCCGGCGCCTACAAGGTCAATGAGGACATGGTCTATCAGTTGAAATACCATCCGCAGAACGAACACGCCTCCAACCTCGGCGCCCCCATCGCCTATGCCATCTCCAGGGATCTCGGCATCACTGCCTATGTCTACGATCCGGTGACCGTCGACGAGCTCGAACCGATCGCCAGGATCACGGGCCTGCCGGAGATGCAGCGGAAAGGGATGGGACACAACCTGAACATGCGGGCTTCGGCGATCAAATATGCCAGCGACATCAACAAACCCTACAAAGATCTGACCCTGATCGTGGCGCACCTGGGCGGCGGGATCACCTTGTCCCTTCACAGAAACGGCCGCATGATCGACATGATCTCCGACGACGAAGGCCCATTTTCCCCCGAGCGGGCGGGTGGATTGCCGGTTTTCCAGGTGATCAAGATGGCGACCGCGCCGGATACCGATTACAAAAAGATGATGAAGAAGGTGAAATCCCAAGGCGGACTGAAAGCCTATTGCGGCCTCACCGATCCCCGGGAAATCCAGAAGCGGATCGATGAAGGCGATCGGGATCTCGCCCTGGTCTACGAAGCCATGGCCCACAATATCGCCAAGAATATCGGCAAACTGGCAGTCGTAGTGGCGGGAAAGGTCGACGCCATAATCCTGACCGGAGGCATCGCCAATTCCAAGACCACTACCGACTGGATCCGGGAAAGGGTGAGCTTCATCGCTCCGGTCGTGCTGATTCCAGGTGAGAACGAAATGCAATCCCTGGCCCTGGGCGCCCTGCGCGTGCTGCGTGGTGAAGAAAAAGCGCATGAATTCGTAAAATCGGCATAGAATTGGGGTATACTTACTGCACCCTGATTCGATACACAAGATCAGAGTATTGCCTGAACAAATTCCGGTAAGGAGTACAGAACCATGACGCTGCCTTGGTTGTTGGGAAAAACCCTCCTGGCCATCATTCCCATTGCCTTGATCTATTACCTGCTCGTCCACCGCAAGACTCCGACCCACTGGAGCGGACTCTGGGGATGGGCAGCAACCCTGGCCATCGCCCTCGTTTTCTTCGACACCCCCCTGCTCACCGGCATCAAAGCCAGCGTGCACGGAATCCTGCAGTCGTTCCCCATCTCGGTGATGATCCTCCTTTCGCTCCTCCAGGTCACCTTCATGGAGAGGACCGGGGCCATCGCCCGCATCGCCGTCTTCCTGAAAACCCTCGCCCCCCGCAACCGCGAGGCGCAGATCATGATGCTCAACCTCAGCGCCGGCACCACCCTGGTCTCGGTCGGCGCCACACCAGTTTCGGTGCTCCCCCCGATCCTGCGCAGTTTGGGTTACGACAACCGCAGCTGCATCGCCCTGCCGGCGCTCGGCTTCGACGCCCTGTGCACCTATGCGATGATGGCCGCCCCCCTGGTCATCTACTGCGACCTGACCCAGGTCAGCCTGGTCACCGCCGCCAAGGTCTTTTCCACCTACCTGCCGGTCATCTCCACCCTCATCTGCTTCGCCATGTTCTGGTTCGTCGGCGGCTGGAAAATGGTGCGAAAAGGGTTCTTCCTGGCCCTGCTGGTGGGACTCACCGTGGGCGGCACCGCCTACGCCATCGCCCACATCCCGGCCCTGAACAGCGCCATTGTCCTGACCGGGGTGATCGCCGGCATCGTCTCGATCCTGGTGATGCTGATCTACCTCAAGCTTTCCCGGAACGTCATCATCGACCGGACGGTGCTAAACGACGAGGACCACCGCATCGAGCAGACCATGCCCCTGGCCGCGGCCCTCTCCCCCTGGCTGATCCTCATCGGCTGTCTGCTGATCGTCACCTTCGTCCCGGCCGTGGATCAACTGCTGCGCCTGGACCTGGCAGTCCCCGTGACCATCATCCCCGGCAAACCGGTACCGATCCGCCCCCTCTGGAACGCCTATTTCTGGGTGCTGATCAGCACCATCCTGGCCATCCCCATTTTGCGCCCCTCCCGTCTCCAGCTCCGGGAAACCCTGAAAAAATGGGGCCGCCGCGGCATAAAGCCTTTTTTCTCGGGCGCCGTCTTCTTCATGCTCGGGGCGTTGATGAATTTCAGCGGCTTTCACGAAACCGCAGGGGGCGGTTGGAGCCTGCTGGCAACGGCCGACAACATGATCTCGGTCCTGGCCGAGGCGACTACCCGGGCCTTCGGGTCGCTCTACTCGCTGATCGCGGCACCGCTGGGGATGTTCGGAGGGTTCATCACCTCATCAGAGGCATCGACTCTGGCCATGTTCGCCAAGTACAATATCGAGACGGCCCGCAACCTGGGGCTCGACGCCCTGACCATCACCGCCGCCACCGGTATCGCCGCCGGCCTGGCCAGCGTCATCTCGCCGGTGAAACTTCAGAACGCCGCCGCCATCATCGACTGCATGGGTGAAGAGAACCGCGTCATCCGTGACGCCTTCAAGGTTTCACTGGTGCTGGTGGCCGCCGTCGCCATTCTCTCCTTCATCCTGAGCTGAGTACATCTCTCGAAACACCCCCCTCTCTTTGTCAAAGCGAGGTCGAGATATAGAAAAGATCCGGGGATGAGCGAAACAATTCCGATCGGGGAAAAAGGTGCCCCCCTTGCCCGGCGCAAGGGGGGCGGAGGTAGAAAAAAAAGTAGTTCTATCTATCCGATACGATCACCGATGCTTCAAACAGACAGCCGGGCGCTTCCAGGGCCTCGACGATCAGGTAGGTTTCGGCGCTGGGATTCTTCTTCAGCGCCGGCGCCAGGCGCTGGACCGCCTCGTGAAAACGGGCGCGCACCCGGTCCGGATCGGCCGTTCCCTTCTTCACGATCAGCCGGTGTTTGACCATGTCGGCCAACGAGCGCCCCGATTTTTTCAGCGCCTGGTGGATGTTCTGCACGGCCAGATCGATCTGGGCGTCGATGCCGTCGGCATAGGCCATGTTCTTGGCCAGATCGGCGCCGGGCATGGCGGTCACGAACATCAGCCCGCCGGCGGCCGCGGTCTTGACCACATCCATCCGGATTTCGCTGAAGGGAAACCGCTTTACTGCTTTGGGCGACCCTTTTGTCAATACCGCATCCATCTCCAGCAGAAAGCCCTGGGCGGCCATGCCGTCGACGACCATGATCGAACCGGTGCCGAGGAAATTTTTTGCCTCCGGGTCATGCTTGCGCAGTTCGGTGTGAAACAACTGGATCACCTTCATCGGGTCGGTTCCCTTGGTGACATAGAGATTGTGCTGCACCATTTGGCTCAGGGAGAGGCCGGCCTTCTTCACCGCCGCATCGAGCTTGGCGACGATGGTGACGATCTGCTCCTCGATGGTGGCGCCCAGGGTGCCGTGCTCGAAATCCATCCCTTCTGTGCCAGCGGTGAAGAGAAACCGCTCGTCGGCGATGGTCTCGGCAATCTCTCCGGGACCAAAGGTGAAGGGGATGCGCGCGTAACCGTCCTGTTTTTCCCCCTTCTTCAGGGGAACCCCGGCCACCAGGTCGAGCATGACGACCGCCTTCGGGTCGGGCAGCTCGGGGACGCGGATGATCGTGCCGACGCTGCGCAGCTCCTTCAGGCTGGGCGCCAGCCGCGTCGCCGTGGCGTGAAAGCGATTCAGGACGGCCATCGGCGTCAGGGCGCCGTCCTTCAGAAAGATCGTGTGCTGGAGCATGTTGCCGATGCCCAGGCCGCGCTGCCCGAGCCGGGCATGCATCTTTTCGATCACCTCGTCGACCTGTTTGATCGGGTCGGGATCGCTGCCGCAGATACCGGCCGGGAAAACGATGTTCCCGACCGAAACGATCCCCGGCTGCCTCTCGATATCGGCGGCCCCCAGGGCGAGGCAACCGGCCATGATGAATATGGTCAAAACGATGATTTTTTTATTCATTTGCGATTCTCTCAGATCTTTCCCGTGGCTGCATGCCGGGCCGCCAGGCGGCCGAAGGTGATGGCCCGGCCGTGGCTGATGCCATGGACATTGCGCGGGTAGGTGTCGCCGAAGAAGCCGCCGCTGGTATTGCCCGAGGCATACAACCCGGAGATGACCCGGCCGTCCGCGTCGAGCACCTGCATGCTTTCGTTGATGCGCAGGCCGCTGACCGACACCAGGGCGAAATTGCGCACCTGAATGGCAAAGAAGGGGCCCTTTTCCACCGCTTTCATCTTCTCCCCGTCAACGCCGAAATCGAGATCCTTCTTGTTCTTCGCCAGTTCGTTGTAGCGGGTAACCGTCGCCTTGAGCACGACCGGATCGACCTCCATCTTCTTGGCCAACTCGTCGAGGGTGGCGGCGGTCAGGGCCGCCCCCTTGCCGACATAACCCTCCAATTGCCGTTTCACGTAATTCGTGTACTGCGAATCCGCTTCGGGGCCTTCGCTCCAGCGCGAGTCGAGGATCGTCCAGCTGAAGAACCTGGGAAGGATGGCATTGGCATTGGCGGCGCGGCAGTAGTCGGAATCCTCGTTGACATAGCGGCGCCCCAAGGCATCGACGCGCAGCCAGGGGGTGAACATGACCAAATAGAACTCGTCCTTGGCGACCGCGCCATTGCCGGTGATCAGGCAGTGGGGTGGCTCGTCCATGGCGGCGCCGATCGCCAGTCCCATATTGTGGCCGTCGCCGGTACAGAGGGTGTTCTTGGAGTTGAACCGCTCGATGCGCAGATCGGAGGGGCGCAGGTACTTCTTCATCATCTCCGGGCTGTTGTCGTAGCCGCCGGAGCTGAGGATCACCCCTTTCTTGGCGTTGATGCGGATGTAACTCCCGTCTTTCTGCCTGGCGATGACGCCGGTCACCGGGCCCGAGCCCTCGCGCAGCAGCTTCACCGCCGGCGTTTCGAAGCGGATGTCGCCGCCCTTCTCGCGGATGATCTTCTCCAGTTCGGCCATCAGCCGGGCATTCTGACCGGTCCAGTTGACCGCGGTCCGGTACACTTTGTAGGGACCCTCGGTAGCGCTTTCCGATCCGCCCAGGGAAGCCTTGACCCCCTTGGGTTCGAGCCGGGCCCGCAGCCAGTCGATCGCCTCGCCGCTGTGATCCACCCAGGCGGTCAGCAGCCGCTGGTCGACGCGGTAATTGGCCTGCACCATCAGTTCTGCAATCAGTTGGTCGCGGTCGTAGTGGACTCCCGCCTCCTTGTGGACACTCGAGTTGACGCAACCGTCGTCGAAGCCACGGGCATTGGCGGTCGCACCCTTTTCCAGGGCGATGGTCTTGGCACCGGCCTCGATAGCGCTCAGGGTGGCACAGATGCCCGAGATGCCCAGGCCCACGACCACGATGTCGGCGCTGAGGGTTTCACGGATCTGCCCCACCGGGATCTGCGGCACCAGGTCCTGCGGGTTCTCTTCCGCCCTGGCTTCGGTCTGGCCGGGATGACCCGCCAAAAGCCCCTGGCTCATGACCGTGGCGGCGCCCACACCGGCCGCGGTCCGCTTGATGAACGTTCTTCTGCTTACTCCCTGCTTGCTGCTGGAATCGGTTTTTTTCACATGATCCTCCTGGATGGCGATTGGCGGGTCCCGGCGTCTGTTTGGGATTTCACGGTGTGAAGGAAGGATGCGGGGGCAGGATCAGCGGTAGATTGGCATGCGTTCCTGCCCCCGGAAAGTGAAAGTGAGTCAACACGAATACTGCCGGACGCGCCATAGAAAAATTGTAGCCATTTTTGAATTTATCGCAAGTACATACGAAATTGTGGCATAGTATTTTCCAGAAACCGGAAGAGTGCATAGGTCAATGTTTCAGTCCCTTCCTCTATCCTTCGCCAAATTCCATTCCTCTCTTTCCCCTGAAAGGGAAGGGAGCCGAACCCTGCCGCCAGGGATCACCCCTGCAGGTCGAATTGGGGCGAGGCCGGAACCATAACCCGATTCCTTGGCCATTTCCCCGAAAAGGGGAGGGAGAAAAATTTCAAAAAAAAATCAAAGTTGACAGGATGGTGGCAATCGATGGTGGTACCATCTACAGGAAGAATGGAGGAAAGCAAAATGGAAAACAAGGAAACCAAGGAGATCGGCTTTGTCTTGTTGTCAGGCGCCGGGCTGGGAGCGTGGATTTGGAAGGACCTGACCGCTCAATTGGAGCATCCGGCCCTGGCCGTCGATTATCCCGGCCGGGGGATCCATGCAGATATGGCCGTGAAAGGCTTAGGTCTCAACCAATATGTCGCCTCGGTGATTTCCGACCTGGACCGGTTCCCACCCCGGAAAGTGGTGATCGTCGCCCATTCGATCGGCGGGGTCATCGGCATCGAGGTCACCCACCAGCGCCGGAAACGCATCGCCGGCTTCGTCGCCGTCAGCGCCGCCATTCCGGCGGTCCATGGTTCTTATGCATCCACACTGCCCGTTTTCTCCCGGGTGTTCCTGCGCATCATGATGAGCCTGGCCGGAACCCGGCCGCCCGATTCGGTTATCCGGAAAGCTCTGTGTGAGGACCTGGACGCCGATCGCGCCCGCGAAGTCAGCGAGCGCTTCATCCCCGAGTCCAAGAGGTTGTACCTGGATAAGACGACCGCGCCGGCGCCCCCCGACCACGCACTGTACATCCGCCTGAAAAAAGACCGGGCTCTTCGCCACCCTCTTCAATCCCGCATGCTCCTCAACCTGCCCGCCGCCCAGGTGATCGACCTCGATTCGGGGCACTTGCCGATGGTCAGCAAACCAATGGAATTGGGGGAGTTACTGAATCATTTCGCCGCCACTATAAACAATTGAAAGATTCTTAACACTCCCCTCACTCTCGTTGATTTGTACAATCTGCCCAATCACCCTTTCCTTTTTTTCTCCTTCATTGCTATCCTTGTTCATGTAGTCTTCCTTTTTGGGATTGCAAACCGGCAGTATATACTACCGGCCCGCTGGGGAGGACTACCCCTTACCAAGTGTGCAAAAAAAATTGTACCTTATCCTAGTATTTAATTACTCTTGGTTTTTGACTGAACGAATTGTAATTCTCTAATACATACTTTTCATTCAATTCGATGCCAAAGAATTTCCTGTTATATTTTTGAGCAATTCGTCCAACTGTCCCAGAACCAAAAAAAGGATCCAAAACTATATCATTTTCTTTTGTTGAGCTTAATATACAAGGAGTAATTAACGAATCAGGAAAAGATGCAAAATGATTATTAGACTTTTTATTTAGAGGGATATGCCAAACAGATTTATTGTATTTTCTTTTAGGGTCTTTCAATGCGTTGAA
>Ga0105099_10000912_pt1 | contig 19380 bp, 15 predicted proteins | sample PPLLak3cmMay2015_2_FD_79138 | JGI IMG/M metagenome (GOLD analysis project Ga0105099, IMG submission 79138) | Freshwater sediment microbial communities from Prairie Pothole Lake near Jamestown, North Dakota, USA - PPLs Lake P8 Core (1) Depth... | ecosystem: Environmental > Aquatic > Freshwater >... | reverse complement strand
GCTTGGGCATAAACCGTGTCGCCGTTCAAGGGAACGTCCCGGGGACGCTCCGCGGCCGGCTCCTTCGATTTCCGAAAGCGCACGTTTTTCCCGACAGGCGCATGGACCGTTTCGGCGGCGACCGGCACTCGTTCGTCGGGAGATGGCCCGCTCAGGAAGGGACGAAGATCGGCGATGATCTCCCGACAAGTTCCGTACCGGGACTCGGGGTTCTTGGCCAGAGCTTTTTGGACGATCTTGGAAATCCCGGAAGGGATATCGTCCCGGATCGTGAGGACCGGAACGGGGGCTTCGTTCATGATTTTGTAGATGACGGTCGTCAGGCTGTCGCCGGGGAAAGCCTTTTCCCGGGTCAGCATCTCGTAGAGGACCGCCCCCAGGGCGAAGATGTCGGCCCGGTGGTCGACCTTTCGGCCGGCGATCTGTTCCGGGGACATGTAATACGGCGTTCCCATGACCATATTCGTCTGGGTCATCGTCGAGCTGGAGATGCGGGCGATCCCGAAATCGACGATATGGGGACGGCCTTCGTTATCGACGAGAATGTTGCCCGGCTTGATGTCGCGATGGACGATGCCTTTCCGGTGGGCCAGGTCGAGGGCTTCGGCCATCTGGATGGCGAAACGGGCGGCGTTGGCCGCGTCCCAGCGGACGCCGGCGGCCAGCAGGGATTCGAGGCTCTGGCCTTCGACGAATTCCATGGCGATGAACGTCGTCCCTTCCGATTCACCGACGTCATAGATCGTGACGATATTCGGATGGGATAAGCCGCCGGCCGATTGGGCTTCGCGCTCGAAACGGCGCTGGGCCTCGTCGCGGCTTCCGGGATCGGAGAGCAGATCGAAGCGGACCGTCTTGATGGCCACCGTCCGGCCGATGACCGGATCGACGGCCTTGTAGACGACGCCCATGGCCCCGCGGCCCAGCTCGCCTTGGATGACATACTTGCCGATGCGTTGTTCGCTCATGGGTGCTCAGGTGGCGGAAAGGACGAGGACGCCGACCAGCGCGCCGAGGATGCCGCCCAGCAGCATCAATCCGGCGAAGGCGGCGAACCGAAGGTTCAGGTCGGGACGGAGAAGCTTGACGATCAATCCGAGAAGAAATCCGAAGAGAAGGCCAAATAAGGCGCCCAAGCCGGCCCCGAAAAGGAAACGGCGCTCGGCCACCCGCCGTTCCAGGCCGCCGAGCGTCGCCCGGCTGACTCCGGGCCCGGTGGTCGCAATGAATTCGCGGCCGGCGGAAGCCTGTCCCCCGCCGCCCGGGGGGGCGACCCGAATGTTCATCCGGTGCCAGGCCTCGTCCTGCCCGAAGGTCGGGCGAAACACCAAATGATACTGGTTTTCCAGCTGCTCGCCGACAGTTTGATAGAGAGCCAGGAGATCTTCCGGCCTGGCGGCGGCGAAAAACCGGCCGCCCGTCGTCTCGGCCAGCTCGCGGAGGATGCCGGTTTCGATGGACCCGCCGAAGCCGACGGTGAACACGGCCACTCCCTCGGTCTTGGCCCCGGCGACGGCTTCGGCCAGAGTCATCACGCTTCGCGTATCCCTTCCGTCGCTGAGGACGATCAAGGCCAGGCGCTTGGCCGTCGCTTTCTTGATTTCGGCCAGGCCCGCCCCGATCGCGTCGAAGAGAACGGTGTTGTTTCCCGGGAGGATCGCACGGACCGCCGTCTCGGCCGCGGCCCGGTCCTTCGTCAAGGGGACGGCGACGGCGATCCGGTCGTCGAAGGTGACAATGCCGATTTCGTCGTCGTCGGTCAGCCGGCGGATGAAGCCGGCGGCCGCTTCCCGCGTCTCGTCGAGGCCGCTTTTAATGCTGCCGCTCCGGTCGAAGAGCAGGACGACGGCCATCGCCTCGCCGCCCTGGAGAACCGAACGGAGCGAAACGACGGGTTGAACGGCGCCGTCGCATTCAACCGTGATCTCCCGGTCGGTCAAGCCGATGACCGATTTGCCTTGATCGTCGGTCACGGAAAGATAGACGTGGATTTCGGGAAGTCCGCTGACATCGACCCGCTGGATGGTCACGTGCGGAACGGCCGCAGCCGCGGCCAAGGCCGGAAGAAGAACGGAAGCCGCGATCGCGGACAGGACGAACCGGGCCGGCCGGGGGAGAAAGCTCATGATTTTCCCGGAAGAGCCGGAATCCGGACGGTGTCCGAGAGACGGATCGTCGCCCCGTTTTTCGCGTTTCTGAACCGGGCCAGGACGACGGTGACATTGTCGTCTCCGCCTTCTTTCTTCGCCGCTTCGATTAGGGAGGCGCAGGCGGCTTTTGGTTCGGCGTGCTTGTGGAGGATCTTGACGATACGCTTTTCGGGAACGATTCCGTGCAGACCGTCCGTGCAAAAGAGCAGGAGGTCGTCGGCCTCGGGGTGGACGTCGAAGAGATCGACCTGGACCGCTTCAAGGTACCCCAGCGAGCGAGTGATCATGGAACGGAACGGCGACCGCCGGATGTCCTGCTCGCTGAGAAGCTTGCGGCGCCGCTGCTCCCAGGCCCAGGAATGGTCCTCGGTCAACTGGCGCAACTCTCCCTCACGGAAGAGGTAGGCTCGGCTGTCGCCGACGTTGGCCACGGCCACGTTCTCCCCCTTGCCGATCGCGGCCGTCAAGGTCGTCCCCATCCCGGCGCAGGCGGGATCGCGGGCGGCCCGTTCGAAAATCAGCCGGTTGGCTTTATGGAAGACATCGTCCAGCCGGGTCCGCGGGTCCGGGCCGTCGCTGTTCCGGATTTCCTCCCGGAGGATCTGAACGGCCATGGCGCTGGCGACCGAACCGGCGGCATGGCCGCCGATCCCGTCGGCGACCGCCAGGAGGAATGATCCGGGTCCGCCACCCGCCGGCCCGGCCGAGAGGTCGAGGCAGATGAAATTGTCCTCGTTGACGTCCCGAACACAGCCGGCATCGCTCTGTCCGAACGCTTCGATCCGCGGAACCACCGGGCCTCGCTTCCGTCCGTCAGCTCTTCTTGAACAGGAGGACGGTCCGCCCGACTTCGATCAGAGCCCCGTTCTGGACGATCATCGGACCGCTGATGGGGACCCCGTTGATCCGGGTCGGGTTCGTCGCGCTTTCGTTGGCGATGGAAAATTCTTTTTTGGCGTTGTCGTAATAAATCGCGGCCTGCTCCTTGGAAACCGTTTCGTCGTTGAGCTCGATGTCGTTCTTTCTCGTACCGGGCCGGCCGATGGTCGTCACCGGCTGATGGAGAGGGAATTCTTTCCCCTTATCGGGCCCTTTATCGACGATAATGTCAGCCCCAAGGCTGATATAAACCTGGGTTTTCCCGCCGCCCACGGGGGCGGGAGCGGCCGGCGGCATGGCGATCCGGGTGGTTTTGGACGGATCGGCAGCCGGGGCGGCCGGCCGGGGAGCCGGCCGGATCGTCGCTTCGGGGGCGGCCCGCTTCTTCGGCTTAGTCAGGAGGGTGATGAAAATGATCAGAAGGAAGACGAAGGCCGCGCCCGCACCGATCAGGAGGTAGAGAGTCGTCTTGGACATTCCCGGGCTGGTGCGGGAAAGCTCTTTCATGATCGGGACATTGGCCTGGGCCGGGTCCTGGATGATGACGCCGGTAACTCTAAAATTGCGGCTGACCGGGGGAAGGTCGTTGGTCCGGATCGTCAGAGAATTCGGGCAGCTTTCGTCCAGGATGGTGTAAACCCCGCGGGTCGTTCCGGCGGGATTGGGGGCGACCGCCTGAACCTGTCCGACGATCGTTACCGTCGTATTCCAATACCGGGCCGGATTGCCGAGGATGTCGATGATCCACGTTTCTTGAGCGGCGGCGGAAGCGGTAAATACCAGGGAAAGCCCGGCCAGGGCCAGAATGCTTAGCGTCCTTTTTCTCATCATGGTCCTCCTCTCCACGGATTTGCCCTTATGCTATCCGCAAAAATTCCCTTTGTCAACGAAACGGCCCGTCCGTCCGCGGCCATATCACCGTTTCGGGAAAAGAGAGGCGAACGCCCGGCTCAGCGCCGGGTGAGGCGCAGGTTCCCGTACGTCCGGTTTGCATCGCCCGTGGCGACGAGAACGCCGTTTTCCCGAAGAAAGACATAGACAAACGCCCAGCGATCCCCGCCGATCCGTTCCAAACGAACGGTGACCTGATCCGGCCCTGTCGCTTGCCATGTCCCATTTAAAATCCGAATGAGGTTGCGGGCGGCCGCCGGGGCGTTCGGGACTCGCGGGACTTCCATCCGGGAGGTTCCGTCCGCCCGGAGAAGGAGCCGGATCGGCGGCGCCGGTTCGAGCCGTTCGTAGTCGCCGATAAAGCTTGCATCCGGCCCGGGTGTCGGAGCCGGCTCGGCTTTGTTGAGCTGGGCGGCCAAGTCACCGGGGAGGTTTTGAGAGAAATAGATCCGTCGGACATCTCCAAACGGGATCGATTCTCCGTTTTCAAATTCGAAAATCCGCTGGGTGGAGCTGAAGCTGACGATCCGGCCGGGGGTCAAGACGGAGTTATTTTTAAGGAAAACATGAAGGTCGTTGGATTGAATCCGGCTCCGTTCCTCGGGAAAATTCCACCCGTCGTTCACGAAATTGATCATCCAGGTGTCCCGGAGCGGGATTTCGCCGTTGTAAGTCGTTTTGATGACGGGACGGGAGGAGGAGATGCCGATGATCTGGTCGATGATCCGCACGCCGCCGCCGCTGTAGATCGCGATTTCTCCGGCTCGAAGCGTCTGGGAGATCGAAGGCCCCGGAGCCGGATCGGATTTGCCGAGCTGGGCGCCCAGATCGCCGGGCAGATTTTTGGCGAAATAGATCCTCCGGATGTCTCCGATCGGGATCGATTCCCCGTTTTCGAACTCGAAAACCCTCTGGCTGGAGCTGAAGCTGACCAACCGGCCTGGGGTCAGGACGGTGTTGTTTTTCAGGAAGACATGGAGATCGTCGGATTGGATCCGGTCCCTCTCATTGGGAAAGTTCCAACCCTCGTCGACACAATTGATCATCCAGGTGTCCCGCAGCGGGATTTCGCCGTTGTTGGCCGTCTTGATGACGGGACGAGAGGAGGAGATGCCGATGATCTGGTCGATGATCCGCACGCCGCCGCCGCTCCAAATCGCGATTTCTCCGGCCCGGAGCGTCTGGGCGGCGGAGGCGCCGGCCGCCAGGACAAGGATAGCCGCAAAAAGAAAAGCCAAGCGTTTTTGGTTCATAGGATCCTCCCAGCAGGTTTAAGTAAATCTATTATAACATAATCCGGGTGGGGAAAAATGGAAACGGTTACCTGCTCCCCGATCTCTTGACCCCGGCCGGGGTCCTGCATACAATCCGGGCCATGAATCTGACCCTCCTCGATTGGCTGATCGTGGCCGCGGTTTTCGTCTTCATCGTCGCCGTGGTCCTCTCGTCCAAAAGCCTGATGCGAAGCGTCTCCGACTTCCTGGCCGCGGGCCGGACCGGCGGCCGCTACCTGATCAGCCTCTCCCAGGGCACGGCCGCCCTGGGGGCGATCACGATCGTCGGAATGCTGGAGATGAACTTCATCGCCGGCTTCAACCTTCGCTGGTGGGAGATGATGATGACCGTGGTCCTGGTGGCCATCAGCGTCTCGGGCTGGGTTCTCTACCGCTTCCGCCGGACCCGCTGCCTGACCATGGCCCAGTTCTTCGAGATCCGCTACAGCCGGCGCTTCCGGATCTTCGCCGGCGGCTTGGCCTTCCTGGCCGGGCTCATCAATTTCGGCATTTTCCCAGCCGTCAGCGCCCGCTTCTTTATCTATTTCTGCGGCCTGCCCCCGTCCTTTTCGCTTTTCGGCCTGAATGTCTCGACCTTCGCCCTGGTCATGGTCGTGATCATCGCCGTGCCGCTCTACTTCGTCTTCTCGGGCGGCCAAATTGCGGTCATGATCACGGATTTCCTCCAGGGCATCTTCACCAACGTCGTCTTCCTCGTCATGATCGTCGTCCTGATGTTGAAAGTCGATTGGAGCCACATCTTGGCCGCCGTCAGCCAGGCCCCGGTCGACGCTTCGCTCGTCAATCCGTTTCGGACCGGAAGCACCCAGGACTACAACTTCTGGTATTTCCTCATCGGGATGGTCGGGGTGATCTACGGCAAGCTCTCCTGGCAGGGCACGCAGGCCTACAACGCCTCGGCCAAAAGCGCCCACGAAGCCAAGATGGGCGACGTCCTGATGAACTGGCGAAACATCCCCCAATGGGGTCTTTTTCTGGTTTTCGTCCCGATCGTCGCATACACCGTCCTCCACCATCCGGATTTCGCCGCAACCGCCGCTTCCGTCCGGCCGGTTCTGGACGGGCTGGGGAACCAAGCCCTCCGGAGCCAGCTGACCGTGCCGGTGGTCCTGTCGAAGATCCTGCCGGTGGGTTTGATGGGGGCGTTCGCGGCGGTCATGCTCTCGGCCGCCATCGCCTGCCACGAAACCTACCTCCATTCCTGGGGCAGCATCTTCATCCAGGACGTGGTCATGCCCCTCCGCAAGCGGCCGTTCGAATCGAAAGCCCACCTCCGCTACCTCAAGCTCTCGATCCTGGGCGTGGCCGCGTTCATCTTCGTCTTCAGCCTGCTTTTCCAGCAGAGCGAATACATCTTCCTGTTCTTCGCCGTGACCGGGGCGATCTTCGCCGGCGGGAGCGGAGCGGTCATCATCGGCGGCCTGTACTGGAAGCGGGGAACCACGGCCGCAGCCTGGTCGGCCATGCTCACCGGGATGATCACCTCCGTCGGGGGCATCATCGTCGGCCAAATCCGGCCCGATTTTCCCGTCAACGGCCAGATGTTCTGGGGTCTGGCGATGCTGCTTTCGAGCCTTGTCTATATCGGCGTGTCGCTTCTGACCGGCCGGGGCCGAAAGGCCTTCGATATGGACCGGCTGCTTCGGCGTGGGGTTTATCTCGTCAAGGAGGAGTACACGGTCGCCTCGACCGCTCCCGAGCGGGGCTGGAAGGTCCTCGGGATGGGCAAGGAATTCACGCCCTTTGACCGGGTCATTTATCTGGCCACCTATGTCTGGACCTTTTCCTGGGTGGTCGTCTTCGTCATCGGGACGGCGTTGAACCTGACCCGCCAGGTCGGGACCGAAGCCTGGTTGGCCTTCTGGAAAACGTATACCTGGATCTATCTCGTCGTTTCGGTCGTCGTCGTCCTGTGGTTTTCGACCGGCGGAATCATCGACTTAAAAAAGATGGTCCGAACCCTGAGAACGATGACCCGGGACCATTCCGACACCGGGTTCGTCTCGGGTTCAAAATGACGCGCTACGGGCATTTTCAGGAAGACGGCCGGGAGTATCTCATCACCGATGTCCGCACGCCCGGCCCTTGGATCAATTACCTCTACAACGGGCGATATTTTACGTTCATTTCGGGGAACGGCGGAGGGATGAGCTATTACCGCAGCCCCCTTCATGGCCGCATCACCCGCTACCGGATCAACGACGTCCCCCCCGACCGGCCGGGAAAATATCTCTACGTTCGGGACGGGGACACGGGATCCTTCTGGAGCCTGACCTGGCAGCCGGTCGGCCGGAATGCGGAGGGTTACCGCGTCGCCCACGGGTTCGGCTATACCCGGGCGGAATCCGAGGTCGAAGGGATCGCCGCATCGGTCGTTTTCTTCGTTCCGCCCGACGACGACCGGGAGATTTGGGCGGTTTCGCTCCGAAACCGTTCCGGCCGGACGAGGCGCCTTTCGCTCACCGGCTATGTGGAGCTGGCCCTCGGCCACGCCCTCGTCGACCTCATCAACCAGTGCGACGACCAGCATTTTAACCGGGTGTGCTTCGACCCAACGAACAACGCGCTGCTTGCGACGAAAACCTACTGGGTGACCGAAACCCGGGGAACCCAGCACCAGGAAAACAAGGAATGGGATCAGTGGGCTTATTTTACGGTCAACCATCCCGTCGCCGGATTTGAAACGCTCCGGGAACGATTCCTCGGACCCTATCGGAATGAATCCAATCCCTTGTCGATTGAAACGGGACGGTTTTCGTCCCGGGAAACCGACTACGGGAACGCCGTCGGCGCCCTTCAGATCGAAATCGATCTGGCTCCCGGAGAGACAAAGGACGTGATTTTTTCCCTCGGAGTCATCCCGAAGGCGGAGCTGGCCGCCCGCAAAGACCGAACGCTGGCCCGCTACCGCGCAACGGCCGAGGTCGAAACGGCTTTGGAGTCGGTCGGGCAAGAGTGGGATACGTTCTTCGCCCGGACCCGGGCGGAAACGCCCGAATCCGGGATGAACGTCTTCCTGAATTACTGGATCCCCTACCAGGCCAAGGTCGCATTCGATGTCGGCCGGGTCGCCAGCTTTTATTACTGGGGCATCGGCCGCGGCTTCGGCTTCCGCGACACCGCCCAGGACACGATCGCCGTCGTCATCGACGACCCGGCCAAGGCCGCCGAAAGAATCGGCCTGCTGGCCCGGCAAATGCGGCGGGACGGGCATGTGTACCACCATTTCTACGGCGACGGACAGGGTGAATTCACGAAACACTGCGACGATCCCCTGTGGTTGATCCTGGCCGTGGACGAATACCTGAAGGAAACCGGGGATTTCGAGATCCTGCAAAGACCCGAGCCCTTCCTTGACGGGCCGCCCGGCACGCTCCTCGACCATTTGCTCGCCGTCGTCGATTTCGCCCGAACCAATGTCGGGAAACACGGCCTGCCGGTCTTCGGCCGGGGCGATTGGAACGACACGCTGGATTATATCGGCGGAGCCGACGGCGGGGAAAGCGTCTGGGGCGGGATGTTCTATGCGGCGATGCTCGACCGCCTCGCGACTCTCCTGGCTTGCCGAGGCGGCCACGCGGCAACGCATCTCGACGAAGTCTGGGCGGTCCGCGACGCGTTCCGGAAGGCCGTGGAGGAAAATGCCTGGGACGGGGACTGGTACATCCGGGCCATCGGGGAAAACGACCGCCGGATCGGCTCGGCCAAATGCGCATCCGGAAAAATATTCATCAACTCCCAGAGCTGGGCCGTGCTGGCCGGCCTTCCCGACCGATCGCGCCTGGTCCGGGCGATGGACAGCGCCAAAGATCGGCTGGATTGTGAGTTCGGGCCGAAGATCTGCGCTCCCGCTTTCCGGGAGATCGACCCGAAGATCGGCCTCATCACCCGCTGCGTCTGGGGAAAAAAGGAAAACGGTGCCGTCTTCTGCCATCCCGTCCCTTGGCTGATTCAGGCAGAATGTCTGCTCGGCCGGGGGAACCGAGCCGGGGATTATTTCCGCACTCTTCTTCCGGACCGGGTCGATTCCGACACCTTCGTCGCCGAGCCGTATGTCTTTTCCCAGTACATCACCAGCGATGAGCACGAATCCCCCGGCCGGGCCAGCCATTCCTGGCAGACAGGCACCGCCGCCTGGATGTACCGCGTCGCCTACGATTGGCTCCTGGGTGTCCGCCCGACATACGATGGGCTCTTGATCGATCCTTGTGTTCCGGCCGGATGGCCGTCGTTCAAGGTCGAACGCGTTTTTCGCGGCTGCCGCTATTTTATCGAGGTCTCAAATCCGGGCGGCAAAGAATCCGGCGTCTCGGAAATTCTTGTCGACGGCCGAAAGGTCGAAGGAAACATCCTTCCCCTCTCCGGCACGCCGGAATGCCGGGTGACCGTTCGAATGTAGCCGATTATTCTTTAGATAATCTCGAGGGCATCCTTGCCCGGGAGTTTCGGGAACGGGGCGTGGGGCTCGGTCTGATACCAGAAAGCGACCGAGGCGATATCGTCCTGGAGCGGCAGGTAACGGCCGCCCGAACGCCAGCCCAGGGCCTGGATCGTCACCTTTAAATCCTTCTCGAACCGGATCGGGTCGGTGATATGCCAGCGGTACAACCCGAACCGCTGCATCACGTCGTAGTGGCCGTCGCCCCGGATGACCTGGGCCAGCCCGGTATAGGGTGTGGTGAACTCCGTGTACTGGACCGTGCCGTCCGGACGCTTGCTGTCGAAGTCATAGGAGCCGCAGAAATAATCCTCGGTCCCCGTCCCGGCGATCGTCGGGAACTCCTTGTCCCCGTCAAGGAAGAACTTGATTTCGCCCTCGCCCCACCAGCCGTTGTTGTGAACGCCCCAGGCCATGTACGTCCCGACGTAATGGCCCCAACCCTTCACCCCGTCGAGGATCGTGTACACGTCTTTATAAGGAAGATGGTTGACCCGGCGGAATTGGGCGTGGAAATAGGCCGCATCCGCGGGGACCGGGCCGAGGGTGTAATTGACCTGGTAGTAGATGGTGAACGGGTCGTCGGCGATGTTTTCCAGGGTGATCTTGAATCCCTTGCGGAACGGCATCTCCCAGTAGCAGTTGAACGCGCTTCCCGGGTTAACGCAGACGGCCAGGGAAGAAATCTGGGCGAAGCGTCCCCAACCGCAGGCGAAGAAATCGCCGATCGGGCATTCGATGGACGGCTCGGTCTCGCCGTCCCAGTAGAACCGGACGATCGCCCAGCGCCAGTTGCCGGCGGGCGTGGCCCAGATCTGCTGGATGGCTCCCTCGCCTTTGACGTCGGCCATGACAAACGTCTCTTTAGGTTGGAGCCGGACGTAGGGGGACACCTTCCAACCCTGGCCCAGATCCCGGGCCGCTTTCAGTGCCGGCCCATCCGTCGACATGCCGGCCTTGCCCTTCTCTCCGGTGAAGTTCTCCGGGGAAATCGAGCGGGATTGTGATTTGGACAAGCGGCTGAGATTGCCCAGGTTCATTCCCAAGCCGTTGAATTCTTTTTCCTGGACCATGGACGCGGGAAAAAGAACGGCGGCCGCCAGCAGGACAACACCGAAAAGGACGGTTGAACGCTTCATGCATGCCTCCCTTCGGAATCTTCCGGATTTCTTTCTCCCTTTTATATGCGGAAGAAACGAAAAGTCAAATCAAAATGTTCGAAAATTGACCTACCCGCGAGGCTGTGATATAAGGCGATTCTGTCCGATCCGACGTCCTTGTATAAAAGGAGATCGTCATGGATTCTTTTCTGGAAAGCGCGACGAGATTCGTCGATTCCGCTGCGACCAACATTTGGTCGATTCTCCTCTTCTTCCTCCTGGGCATCGGCCTGCTCCTGTCCATTCGGACGGGCTTCGTCCAGTTTCGAAGGCTGGGCTCGGGCTTTAAGCTGATGTTCGCCGGCCTTCTCCACAAAAAAACGAAGGGACAAAAGAGAGAAGGCGACGTGACGCCGTTCCAGGCCCTCTCAACCGCCTTGGCTGCGACTGTCGGCAACGGCAACATCGGCGGCGTCTCCACCGCCCTGGTCATGGGCGGCCCCGGCGCCGTCTTCTGGCTCTGGGTCTGCGGTTTCCTGGGGATGGCCACGAAATACGCTGAAGCCCTTCTCGGGGTGAAGTACCGAGAAAAGTATCCCGACGGCGCGATCGCCGGCGGTCCCATGTACTACATCAAGAACGGCCTGAGCAATAAAAAGCTGGCCGCTGTGCTTGCCCCGGCCTTCGCCGTTTGCGGAGCGCTGGCCACCCTCTTCGGCACGGGCAATATGATGCAGGCCAACCAGATCACCCTTTCGGTCAACAGCCAGTTCGGCATCCCCAAGCTTGTTTCGGCCATCGTGATCACCGTCCTGGTTTCGATCGTCATCATCGGCGGGATCAAGCGGATCGGGGCGGTCGCGGAGCTCCTCGTCCCCGTCATGATCTTTCTCTACATCATCGTCGGGACGATCATCATCCTCACCCACCTGTCGGTCATCCCGTCCGTTTTCGCTTTGATCTTTAAAAGCGCGTTTACGCCTTACGCAGCCGCCGGCGGCGCGATCGGTTACACGGTCAAATCCGCCCTTCAATTCGGCTTCCGCCGGGGCCTTTTGACCAACGAAGCCGGATTGGGCAGCGCTCCCATCGCCCACGCCGCCGCTCAGACTAAATCCCCTGTCCACCAGGGGCTCCTGGGCATCGGCGAAGTGTTCGTCGACACGATCGTCGTCTGTTCTTTCACGGCCATCATTAACCTCTCGACAGGCCTATGGGACAAAGGCTTCAACGGGACGGAGCTCACGGCCGAATCCTTCAAATCGGTCGCCGGAGTCTTCGGAAGCGGGACCGTCGCCCTGGCCTCCTTCCTCTTCGGTTACACCACCCTGATCGGCTGGTATTATTATGGCGAGCAGTGCATGAAGTTCCTCTTCGGGTCAAAAATCACCTTGCCCTACCGGCTTGTTTACGTCGGCCTGTGCTTCATCGGGGCGGTTGTTTCCCTGGAGCTCGTCTTCTACATCGGGGACATCGCCAACGCCCTGATGGCCATCCCCAACTTGATCGGCCTGGCCTTGCTTTCCGGTGTGGTGGCTAGAACAACCAAGAGCTTCTTTAAGAAATATAAAAAGCTTGAAGACTTCGACAAGGACCCCAACCCCTCGTTCTGAAACGAATTTCGATTCGAACGGCCGCCCCGAAACGCTTCGGCGAATCGGGGCGGCTTTTTTATTGCCCTCCCTTCCCGTTTTCGGAGATAATATGCGGCACAAGGCGGACACATGAAGCGCTATCCTAAAAATCCCATTCTGACCCGGGCGGACATCCCGGACATTCCGCCCCTTCTTTTCGACGTCAGCTCGGTCTTCAATCCCGGCGCCGTCCTCCGTCGGGATTCCGCCGCCGCCGGCGAAATCAGCCTTCTCCTCCGGGTTCAAACCCGCTCCCGGGAAACGGCGATCGTTCCGGCCCACAGCGCCGACGGCGTCCATTTCCGGGTGGAGCCCAAAATCGTCCGCTTCGCCGGGATCGAAAAAGTCAAAGGCCGGATTCACCACATTTACGACCCCCGGATCACCTGGATCGACGGCGTTTATTACATCATGTTGGCCATGGACATGGACGACACCTGCCGCCTCGGCCTGGCTAAAACCATCGATTTCGAAACGTTCGAATTCTGCGGCGTGGTTTCCGGGGACGATAACAGAAACGGCGTCCTCTTTCCGGAAAAAGTCAATGGATTCTGGCTGCGTCTGGACCGGCCGAATAAAGCCCGCCATGCCGGGGGGCCGGCCTCGGGGAGCGCCATCTGGCTATCGGCCTCAAACGACCTCCTTCATTGGGAGCCGGTCGAGCCGCTGATCGACGGCCGGTTCCATTACTGGGATGAGTTCATCGGCGCCGGCCCCCCTCCCCTGAAGACGCGGAAGGGCTGGCTCCAGATTTACCACGGCGTGGCCGGCCACTTCGGCAGCGCTAGTGTCTACCAGGCCGGGGTCTTCCTCCTCGACCTCAAGGATCCGACAAAGGTCCTGGGCCGCTGCCGGTATAATATTCTCGAGCCGCGGGAAAATTACGAGCTCGTCGGCCAGGTTCCCAATGTCGTTTTTCCCAGCGGCCTGGTCGCCTCGAACGTCGACGAAGAAGGATTCGCCCGGGACGTCGGAGAAATCAAGATCTACTACGGCGCGGCCGATTCATTCGTCGGCCTGGCTAAAACCACGGTTGGGGAGCTTATACAGGCTTGCACCGAAGGGCCCATCCCGTGAAACCGACGGCCGCCCGGGAGGCCGGAGCCAATTCCCGGGAGCGCGTGTCCCGGGCCATTCGGTTCCGCCGCCCGGACCGGGTCCCCGTATCTCACGCCGTCCTCCCCGCCGCCCAGCTCAAGTACGGCTCCGCCCTGAACGACATCCTGGCCGAATTCCGGGACGATTTCGGCTGGGATTACCAGGACGACATCCCCCTCGAGGAATTCTCCCCTCAGTACCGGCCGGGATTCAACCGCGACGTTTTCGGGACGCGGTGGCGGGTCGAATGGCCGGGGATCTGCGGAATCCCGGTCGAGGGGGCTGTGCCCGACCTGGAGGGCTATTCCCCGGACGTCTGGCCGAAGGAAATGCCCGTCGGGCCGGGGTCCCGGCGCCAGTACGGCGGCCACATGCTCGGCCCCGACGACCGCTGGTATTCCCGTGGCGGCTGGTTCATCTTCTTCGAGCAGCTCCAGCAGATGCGAGGCATGGAAAGCTTCTTCCTGGACCTGGCCGGCGAATCCGCGGCCCTCATTCGGTTTCTGGATGGTCTCCTGGAATTTAATCTTCGCTGGATCGACCGATTCGCCGCTTTGCCCTACGACGGCCTGCATTTCGGCGACGACTGGGGCGGCCAAACCAGCCTCCTTATCCGGCCGGCTCAGTGGCGGCGGCTGTTCAAGCCCCGCTACGCCGAGATGTTCCGCCGGGTCCGGGAAGCGGGCAAGGACGTCTGGTTCCATAGCGACGGATTCATCAACGACATCGCCGGCGACCTGGTCGAAATCGGAGTGGACGTGCTCAACTTCCAGATCGCCGTGACCGGGCACGACTGGGCGGCGCGCAACCTTCGCGGCCGCGTCGCCGTCCGGACGGACATTGACCGCCAACACGTCCTGCCCTTCGGCTCGCCGGCCGACGTCCGCGACGAAGTCGCCCGGACGTTCGCCTCCTGCGGCACGGCCGACGGCGGCCTGATCGCCTGCGGAGAGGTCGGGCCCGACGTGCCCCTCCGAAACATCCGGGCGATGTACGAGGCCTTCCGCGACCTCGGCGGTTGACACGGGCACGGATTTGGCCTATACTTTTATTTGTAATGATTACAAATGTGAGCGCATTGAGGGACGTCCTGGCGGGCCGGGGCATCAAACCGACCTTCCAACGGCTGACCGTCCTGGCGGCCGTGACGGAGAACAGGTCCCATATGACGATCCGCAGCCTCCACGCCCTTCTGGTGAAAAAAATACCGACGTTGTCTAAGACGACCCTGTACAACACCCTGGAGCTGTTTGCGGCCAAAGGCCTGGTCCGGGCTCTGACGATCGATCCGGGCGAAGCCCGGTACGACGGCATCGTCGCGCCCCATCATCATTTTTCCTGCTCCTGCTGCGGCCGCATTCTTGACCTCGAGATCTCCTGCCCCACCGGAAAGGCCGGAGAGCTTCACGGCCACCGGATCGACGAAGTCCACGGCTATTTCAAGGGCGTCTGCCGCGACTGCCTGGCGAAAGCCGGCCCGGACGGCGCCCCGTCGAGAAAACTGCATTCCACTCATAGGAGGAGGGTTCCCCATGTCTAAAGCCATCGAACGTCTCCAGGTCTATCGTTGCCCGATTTGCGGCAACATCGTCGAGGTCCTCACCGCCGGCGGAGGCGAGCTCGTCTGCTGCGGCCAGCCGATGGAGCTTTTGACCGAAAATACGGTGGACGCTTCCCGGGAAAAGCATGTTCCGGTCATCGAAAAGACCGCAGACGGCTATACGGTGAAGGTCGGTTCCGTCCCCCACCCGATGGAAGAAAAGCACCATATCGTCTGGATCGAGTTGATCGCCGACGGCAAAGCCTACCGGGAATTCCTCAAGCCCGGACTGGCGCCCGAGGCCCGTTTCTGCCTCAAAGCCGAGAAAGTCTCGGTTCGCGAATATTGCAACCTTCACGGCCTCTGGAAGGCCTGACACTTAAGGAGACACCCATGCCAAAATCACTGAAAGGAACCAGAACCGAGAAAAATCTTCTGGCCGCGTTTGCCGGGGAATCCCAGGCCCGCAACCGCTACACGTATTTCGCCTCGGCGGCCAAGAAGGAAGGCTACGAGCAGATCGCCGCGATATTCCTCGAGACCGCGGAAAACGAGAAAGAGCACGCCAAGCGCTTCTTCAAGTTCCTCGAGGGCGGGGCGGTCGAGATCACGGCCATGTACCCGGCCGGAATCATCGGCGACACCGCGAGCAATCTCAAAGCTGCGGCCGACGGCGAGCTGGAAGAATGGTCGATGCTTTACAAGGATTTCGCCGGAACCGCGGAAAAAGAAGGCTTCCCCGAAGTCGCCACCTGCTTCATGATGATCTCCAAGGTCGAAAAGGAGCATGAGGCCCGTTACCGGAAGCTCTGGGCCAACGTAACCGGCGGAACGGTCTTCAAGAAAGACAAGCCCGTTCGCTGGGTTTGCAGAAACTGCGGCTTCGTCCATGAAGGCCCGGAAGCGCCGACCCTGTGCCCGGCCTGCCTCCATCCCCAGGCCTTCTACGAGATCAAAGCAGAAAATTACTGAAGCCCACGCCAAGCCGTAGAAAAATTGCCTCGCGACAGGCGGGCGCACGTCCCCGAAGCGGTGCATTCACTGCGTCTTCCTGAATGCCGCGGAGGGGGCTGAAGCCCACGCCAAGCCGTAGAAAAATTGCCTCGCGACAGGCGGGCGCACGTCCCCGAAGCGGAGCATTCACTGCGTCTTCCTGAATGCCGCGGAGGGGATTAATCGATCGCCGCGAGACGCTTTAGAATTTAAAAGAAGGCAAGCCGTCTATCTTCCCCACAGGCTCTTGGGATATTCGCCGGCGGCGACCAGCCCGGCCAGCTCCTCGATCACTCGGGGCCGATCCTCCTTGTAGGTCACGCCAAACCACCGGGCGCTCGTGGGAAGAACCCGGCAGACGGCCATCCGCTCGTTGAGCATTTGGTTGATGACGAGGGGGATGAAAAACTCCGCTTTCGGATCGGAGCCCTTTTCCCCGAGGAATTTGCGAAAGGCCGACCGGGTATAGGCGAAATACGTCGGGGTAAATCCCCAGAAATTCATGGATACGGTCTTGCCCGGCGGGACCGGGATGTGATGCCCGGACCCGTCCTGAAAGACGATCCCGAACTTAGTTCGTTCGACATGGGTCCGCTCGACAATGCCTTCGAGCATCCCGTCGGCATCCACCTCGCAGACGCCCCGGGCAACCGCGCCATGTTCCGAGAGCGTCCCGTTCAAGTCGTAGCCGACCACGGCATACCGGAATGCGCCGGCATCCACTTTCGTCAGAAAATCGGCCATCGCCCGGAAGGATTGCCTCCCGTAAAAATCGTCGGCGTTGATGACGGCGAACGGCTCCCGGACCTGGGCGTCCGCAGCCAGGACGGCATGGGCCGTCCCCCAGGGCTTGGTCCGTTCCGGCGGAAGGACAAATGATTCCGGCACATCGCCCCGGATATCCTGGAAAGCGAATCCGGTTTCGACCATGTTCCCCAGCTTCGAAAGGATGACATCCCGGAAATCCTGCTCCATCCGCTTCTGGATGACGAAAACGCACCGGCCGAAGCCCGAGCGCAGGGCATCGAACAAGGAATAATCCATGATGGTTTCGCCGGATGGGCCGACGGGATCGACCTGCTTCAGACTGCCGTAACGGCTTCCGATTCCGGCGGCCAGGATGACCAGAGTGGGTTTCATCCCATATTCTCCTGACAGTCCTTTTACCATATTTTTCGGCCGATTTCCACGAAAAGGCTTTTTAAGCAACGCCTCGAGGGCATTTTACGTATATAGGGGTGAAGGCGAGGATAGGGCTAGCGTTGACTTCCCCCTCAGCCGCGTGATAATGGATAGATGTCCCATGAAATGCCCGTCCTGCCAGTCGGACAACACTCCGGATAGCCGGTACTGTTCCAGCTGCGCCACTCCCCTGCTCGGAGACTCACCCTCGCCGGCTTCTCCAACACCCGCGAGCTCCACTCCGGCCTCCGAAATCACCAAAACCATGATCGCTTCGATCGACCGCCTGCAGCGGGGACAGCTGTTTGCCGGCCGGTACGAAGTCATCGAGGAAGTCGGCCGGGGCGGCATGGGCCGGGTTTACAAGGCCTTCGACCGCCAAATCAAGGAACCTGTCGCCCTCAAGCTCCTGAAGCCCGAGATCGGCTTCAACGAAAAAGCCGTCGAGCGGTTCAAAAACGAGCTCCGGTACGCCCGCCGGATCGCGCATCCGCGGGTTTGCCGCCTGTACGACCTCGGCGAATCCGGATTGACCCACTTCCTGACCATGGAATTCGTCGAGGGCGAAGACCTCAAGGCGTTCATCCGGCGGTCCGACCACTTGACGACTCCCAAGGCCGTCGACATCGGCCGTCAGATCGCCGAAGGCCTGGCCGAAGCCCACCGCCTCGGCGTCGTCCACCGCGACCTCAAACCCCAGAACGTGATGATCGACCGGGAAGGCAAGGCCAAGATCATGGATTTCGGGCTGGCCCGGTTCGCCGAAAGCGACGGCCTGACCGGATCCGGCTTGATGCTGGGAACCCCGGAATATATGTCTCCCGAGCAAGTCGACCTCAAGGAGGTCGACGCCCGAGTCGACCTCTACGCCCTCGGCATCATCCTCTACGAAATGGTCACGGGCCACGTCCCCTTCAAGGGCGAAACCCCCTTGGCCGTGGCCATGAAGCAGAAAAGCGAACGGGCTCGAGACGTCCGGGAGACCAATCCCCTGGTCCCGGACTCGCTGATCGCGGTGATCCGGAAATGCCTGGAAAAAGACCCGAGGCTCCGCTACCAGACGGCCGACGAGGTGATCGCCGCATTGAACTTGGTCGAACAGGAGTTCCCCTCCTCCGTCCGGGAAATTTCCCGGGTGCAGACCCGCGGCTCAAGCCTCTCCCTGCGCCGGCGCCGACGGTTGAAATGGCTGATCGCCGCCCCTCTCGTCTTGGCCGCCCTGACCGTCGCGGCAGTGTTATTGACGAAAAATCGGGCCCCGGTCCCGGGAGCTTATATCGTCAGGACTCCGGCCACAACAGGGGCCGCCTCGGATTCATCAATCCGCATGATCGACGAAGCCGCCCGGGCCAGTAAAGTGATCATGGGATTCTTAGGATCGAAAGACCCTGAAAATCTCCAGGAAGTGGAGCGGACGCTCGGCGACATGCAGAAATATCTGCCGGAAAAAGGGCCCAGCGTGGAAGCCTGGAACCAGGCCCGGGAGAAATTCAGCCGGGCCAGGGATTCGGCCCAGGCCTCCGGCTCCGTCCCCGAAATCCGGGGCGAGATGCAGCAGCTGATGGCCATGATCTCCGAGCGCGAGTCCGCCCAGAAATCCAAGGATTCCATGAACGCGGCGAAACGTCAGGTCCAGAGCCGGCGGGGCAACGAAAACAACTTCCTCTTCCGGGTCGCCCTTTTCGAGGAGCGCAACGCCGACGACGCCTTCGCCAAGAACGACTATGCCGGAGCCCGTTCTCTCTACCGGCTGCTCGAGCGGATCTATCAGGCCGTTCCCAAGGGCGACACGGCCGTCCGCGGTCTGACGGCTCTTCGAGAAATCGTCGCTGCCCTGAAAGTGGAAAATCAGGCAATTCCGGCCGACCGGATCGACGCCTGGCTTTCGTCCTCGGCCGCGGAAATCCAAACTCAGGCCGAGGCGTTCGCCGCGGCCAAGGACCTGGAGAACGCCTGCGCGGCTTATACCCGGGCGGCCTTCCTCCTCCAAAAAATCAAAGACGCCGCCTGACCTGTACTCTCCATTAAACTTTTTGGCTCTCTTCTATATTGTGTGGGTAAAGTTGGAGGTTATGGTGGCTGGAGCGAACATCGTCCGGATTAGGCTTTTCTTGATGCTTGCTTGGGAAGCCGGCTCGGAAGAAGCCGGCCGAGCGAAGATGTTTGAGCGTCCCGCGCCT
>Ga0105099_10000911_pt1 | contig 19419 bp, 14 predicted proteins | sample PPLLak3cmMay2015_2_FD_79138 | JGI IMG/M metagenome (GOLD analysis project Ga0105099, IMG submission 79138) | Freshwater sediment microbial communities from Prairie Pothole Lake near Jamestown, North Dakota, USA - PPLs Lake P8 Core (1) Depth... | ecosystem: Environmental > Aquatic > Freshwater >... | reverse complement strand
GTATAAAAACGACACCGTTATTTCACGAGCTTCTTCTGATTCATTAAAATTCGAACCGCTGAAATTTTCCGATACCGGGACGTATCACTGTGTTGTGACAAATATTCTTGGATCGGATGCCAGCGTACCGTTCAAATTGGATAGTATCAATGAAGCACCGGTTATCGGCAATAACAAGCAGGTTTACGTATCCGGCACACCATATAAAGATGCGCCGTTTTTTATGTATATCATCACAACCGGTACAAAACCGTTGACTTATCAGTGGCTCAAAGACAGCATACCTCTTCTGACCGGCAGCGCAACAGATGATACTTTGAAATTCACCGCCCTGCAACATGCTGACACCGGGGATTACCAGTGCGTTGTGATGAACGATTTCGGCTCCGACACCAGCATACCGCATGAACTCTCGCTCTCCAACCAGCCGCCGCAATGGAGCGTTGATACCATGCATATCACTGCAACGGAGTCCCAATTGTGCACGCTGAATGTAAAAGATTCGTGCTCTGATCCGGATGGTGATACCTTGTCATTTAAATTGCTGGCAGGTGCTCCTGCCGGTGATACTGTCATCGGCGCATCGTATCAATTCACACCCGGGTATACTGATGCGGGAACATATGTTGTCGCAGTACAGGCATCAGACGGCAAAATAACAAGCACTGGTTATATCAAGCTCATCGTCCTGAACAAGAACCGGCCACCATCTTTTTTCGATACGCTCCCAAAACCGCTGTACTCAGTTGCAGAGGGTGCAAAACTCATCATTGCGTTCAAAGCTGTTGATCCAGACGGGGATTCGGTTTTTTACAAGATTACCCGAAACACGCTTCCGGATAACGGCCCGGTTGTTTTTACCGATTCCCGGTTTGAATGGCAATCGACACATGATGACAGCGGCATGTATTCCGTCGAGATAAGCGCTACTGATAAGACCGATACAACAAAAGCGTCTGTTTCCGTTGCAGTAGGCAATGTGAACCTTCCGCCACAAATAAAAATAGGCAGCTACAAGCAGGGTGATACGTTACGAGTAAAAGAGAGCGATACGCTGAAATTTACCGTCACTGCGACAGACCCTGACGCAGGAGATGTTCCGGTTCTTTTATCGCCGAAAAACAAGCCTGCCGGAGCGGTATTCGATACATCCACCGGAAATTTCAGTTATATCCCGGCATTTTCCGTATCAACCGGCATTGCCAATACGCTCTTTTTGAATGTTCGATTTTTTGCTACTGATAACAAGACGCAATACAGCACGGACTCGTTTTACATCCATATTCAGGTTCTTGACTCCAATAGCGCGCCGAAATGGACGGTCAACAGCGCAGACCTTGCTGCAACCGAAGGAAAGACATTGAGTTATAATATGAGCGCAGTTTTTTCAGGTGATAATGAAGGTGATAAAATTACATTTGCAAAGACTTTCGGCACATTTAATACCGATACATCACAATGGTCATGGACGCCCACATTCATTTCGTTTCAAGGCAAGGATACGGTATGCACCATAACAGCAATAGACAATCATAATCCGCCTGCTTCCTCGAATCTTGCGTTGACAGTAAGTATAGCCGACTCTGTCGTTCCGGCAGTCTTGTCAAAGCCATCAAACATCACCTATAAAAGCATGAAAATAGCCTGGACACATAGCACAGAGGCGCAGTTCGGCGCATACAAGCTCTATTATGACGTCAGCAGCAATGTAACCGAAACAAGCAACCTTGCGGCAACAATAACGGATATTTATAAAACAGTCGATACACTTGATGGCTTGAATGAAAATACCCGGTATTATGTCAGGGTCTTTACCTACAACACGAATGCTACAAAATCAGGTAGCAATGTTGTGGACTCGACGACGCCTGTTTTATATCCTCCCGTAATCTCTATCGGCTATCCTGTCATAACCAGAGACTCCTGTTTCATAAAAGAAATATCTCCCACCATTACCGGTACTGTTTTCACTGCCGCAAGTATAAAAAGCATGTCCGCAACTATTAACGGAGTATCCGCGACAGTAAATTTACAGGCTAATGATACCTGGAGCATTAATGTATCCACCACAACAAAAAAACAATGGAATAAAATTGTCGTACAAGCAGTCGATATCAAAGATAAATCAACTGATACGACATTGTATATGTATTACATGCCCACGCTTACCCCGCCCACGGGACTTGATACCAGTAATACAAAAAACCGCGGTATTAAATTATCGTGGAATCCTGTAACCTATTGCTCACGCTACCGTTTGTACCGCTCGCTCCAGAGCGGGGGGCCTTATACCTGCATAGCCGATACTACCGCTATATCCTTTACCGATACGCTCATTCCAATTAATACCCAATACTGGTATAAGGTGAAAGGCTATTATGCCGCTTCAGGTGGATTCAATATGAAGGATTCGACTGATTTTTCTGGCTTGGCGACGGGGAAGACGAAGAATTGGTTTTTTGTATATTTTAATAGTAATGTATTTGGTCAAGGAAAATGCGTCCGGCAAACTGCTGATAGCGGATACATTGTATTGTCAGGTCTATCTTTATTAAAGACCAATACTTCCGGAGATACAACATGGACTAATACATATACTGTTGGAGGCGATTTATTCGAAGTTGAGCAGACTGCAGATGGAGGTTTCATTACCGTGGGATATACCGAATCAGCAACAGCGGGCGGCAGAGATGTTTATCTTCTGAAAACAGACAGAGAAGGTAACATCAGTTCGGGTTGGCCTAAAAAATATGGGGGCGTAAATAATGAGGAAGGAAGGTCTGTTGAACAGACGAGTGATGGCGGCTATATTATTACCGGTTATTCAGCCTCGTTAGGTGCCGGAAAAAATGATGTTTATGTATTAAAAACTGATGCTGATGGAAATATTTCAAGCGGGTGGATAAAAACCTACGGCGGCCAGGAAAACGAGACAGGACATGCAGTGATACAAACAACTGATGGTGGTTTTGCGATTTGCGGTGAGAGCAATTCGTTTAGCTCCGGCGAAACTGAAATATATTTAATCAAGACTAATGCTATCGGCGATACGGCTAACAATGCCGGCTGGATTGAGACCTATGGTGATGGGGCGGGTGTAGATTTGGCTGGCCATTTTATATTTGAAACTGTGACTGGCGGTTATGTTATTGCTTCGACCCGCAATTCATGGGAACTTTATTTTATGGAAACAACTAATACTGGAGGAGCAATCAGTTCAAAAACATTTAATGATATAACTCCATCAGAGCAATTCTATTGTGTCTATAAAGCTATCGAAGGATTCATTATTACCGGCAACCAGGACGTTGCGCATTCACGTTTTTTCAACATAGACATCAATTTTAATAAATTAGCTATAGATAAAATAATTGTTCTCGAAATCCCCGGCTTCAATACCAGCATGATCTATGCTCGTTCTATCCAACAAACGTACGATAACGGGTACGTTATTACTGGATATATGGATGGTGAAAGTGGGCGTTATTTATTTATGCTTAAAACAGATGAAAAAGGCTATTATGAGTATTAATAATAAATAAAAGGGGAAACTTTTATTAAGCTCCCCTTACTTCATTTCTGCGACTTGTGTTGTTGTTTTTATTTAATAGAAATAGACTTATAAGAATTCCCAGTTATACCGCTTCTGCGTCCGTATCCATTTAATCCAGAAAATGTTTTATAATTTCCTCTTGTTGCCAAGGCGACTTTGCTTCCTTCATTCCCACCCAAAGTGTAAAGAGTCGTTCCAATTAAATATCTTACCATAGTGGTATGTTCAGCCATTTGGACAAAGTCGCCAGGATTAGGCACATAGGTTTGAGCATCTATCTGACTTTTCTCAACATACTTGGCATTATTTTTAAACCATGTTATCATATCAGGCCAACCGTTCACCAACCAATGGGGGCTTGTGGCGGTACCTTCATCATCCCCAAGTGGACAACCACCTATCCTTAAAATATATGAATAAAACTCTGAACACCACGCCGTACCTTTTGAATATCTATACAGATCGTAAGGATAAATATTTTGTTGTTTAAGTTCCTTTCCAACCGCAGTGTCTCTAAGGCCAACCTGCGTCTTCCCCCACTCAATCGCCTCATACGGAATCAAATCCACTATCACTTCAAATTTATCCGTCCATTTGGTAATCGGTATCGCAAACTCATTTAAAACCTTGTCCTGGCCTTCGATCTTCAGGCGGCGGATGAAAAACAGGCTGTCAAGTGCAGGCGCTGCAGCGGTTTGCTGAACAGCCGAACAGTCGGATGTGCCCGATGAAAATTCACGGATCAGAAAGCTTCCGTTGTCCATCTTTGCTATCTGAAATCTGGCCATATCCGACCCGCGCCTCACAACAGCGACCAGAACCGATGCCGATAACCGAGTATTACTGTTATTCATGAGCGGTACGGTGTGTTCGCCCTGCGGCAGTACCTTATCGATAACAGTCGCGACTTTCGAACCTTTCAGGTCAAATATATCGATAGATACTTTCTGGCTGCCGGAAGTAACCGGAATAACAAACTGGTTGCCTTTTATTCTGGGGGCAACCTGCTGCCGCTGTTCATGAAAGGATACGAATCCGGTCTGTTTGATGCTGAACTTGCCAGAGCTGTCGGTGGCGGTTTTAATCCCGAGGCTTTTCAGCGCCACTTCCATTTTGACAACCGCTACTTTCGCCTGGTTTTTCACCGTGCCGCTGATATCGATTGTCTGGGCGTTTAATAAAAATACGCTGGATAAAAACAGTAACGTCGTAGATTGTTTAATCATTCGTCTCCCCCTTTAAATGATAAATAAGTGTTAATATGTGGTTAACTATATCTACGTTTTACATCAATATGCAGAGGCACCTCCCTTACTACCGTAGAGGTATCATTATATTAAAATAACGAATTTTTACAATGTTTGCTGATTTTTTTTCGGAAAATATCAGGTTTTTAGAAAATCGGGTTTGGCGATGCGTTAATAAAAAACCTGAAAAACAGCGCCGATTATGACTCCTGATTATTCCGCACTCTTCAGCGCCCTCAAAATCTCCGAATTGCTCTTTAAACTATCGCACAGCGCCCTGAACTCCTCCCGGTTATAGATTTTTCTGGTATACACCTCCGCAGTCACCGGGTAAATGATATGTTTGGTCTCATTTTTAAACTCAACCCCTTTTTTAACCTCTTTTCCCTTTGCGCCGAAAACCTTGTATGACGGATTCGACTCGAAATTGATATTCAACGGTTTTACGGTATAGCCCAACACCGCCCATACCTTGGTGAGTCGTCGCTGCACATCGTAAAACACAGGAACCATCATGCGGATATCAGCATTCAAATCCGCATCTTCCTTGATGGACTTGATCCATTTGCCAGCCGTTTCCTTATCTTTTTTCATCTGATCGGCAGACCGGTTCAGCACATCTGGTTGTACCTGCAGTCCAATCTCAGCCGCACTGATCAGAAACATGCCATAAGCCAACGATTCCATGGCGTTTAATTCAGCAAGCAGGTTGCTCCCCGAAACAGATTTTCCGCCGGGAAGAAGTCTGCTGGTATGTGACAAGGCAGTATCGGAGAAATAGGTCGACAAAACATCCCTGATAAAGCTGTATGCCGCTCCAAGGCGTAAATAATAGGATGCGGCAGGCTCGACCGATAATCCGGGATATATGTCGATGACCGGCTCCGGAGCGGCAGCTCCGGCAAGCGCCACTTCGAGATTTTTAATATGCGTTTCACGCGTTAATGCCAGAATTCCTTTGAATAATCTGATCAATTCATTTTTATATTCGCTGCCATAGCGCAGCTTCTGCGCTTCGATCATTTTTTCCGGCAGTAAAAACGGCTCCAGAGCATATACCTTGTAATCATACCACCCGGAACGTTCAGTCGGTTTTAACGATACTGCACCCCCGGCGATCTCCTTGATCAAAGCATCAGCCAAAGAAAATTTTTCGGGAACCGGCTTATTGCCATACAGCCTTTTTATCAACTCTGTCTCCTGCGCCATTGAGGGAGGAACGAGACAGAACGCCGCACACTTCATCGCCTGCGCCTGGTCGGTTGAGCGGAAATCGCAATATTCCGGCGGAAAGGGATTGTTCATCTGTTCATAAAAAGCCAGCAGCAGTCCATAGGCGGAAAGCAGCGCATTATCCTTTGCAAGGGCGGCGCCAAGCACCCTCCGCACGTTTGCATCCGGAATAGACTTCTGCAGAAAACGGTCCTGCTGGAAAATCCTCTGCAGGGTGTCGTTCCAGGTATAAATGCCCACCGGTTTCGACAATCGCTCGTTTTTAAGAAAGACGCTCATGGAGTCCTGGGCGATCTTTTTAATTTTTGCATCCAGGTCCATGCTCACGCCGTTCAGCGCCAGAGCGGCATATATAAACGCCTGACACTTTGCCTTTGCCGCAGCATCCTCTTTTTTCACGGGCAGCTCGTTCATCACCTTCAGCAAATCCTTCAGCATACCTTCCTTGCCGGGGAGCCTGCTGTTTCCTTTTTGAACAAGTAATTCCACCGAGGCCATCAGCCCGTCATCGAAATTTTTAACCTTCTGTGCGACAAGCGAGGCTGATACAAATTCCTTATAATAGTCCGGTACGCTTTTTAAATCGGGATAGAGCGTCGCTTCCTTTACCTTCTGCTTGCCAGGCATATCGCCGGATTCCCTGTCCTGGGGTACATCAAGAAACAGGATTTGCGGTGAGAGATCAAGTTTTACGGTAAATGAATCGCTTTTAATTTTTCTGATAACCGGTTTTACCGCTGTTTCGTTCAAACAGTTTCCTGTACGAAAAAACAGCATACACATCACCCAAATACCTGAAATGTATACACCCGTTCGCTTATTAAAAATAGAACCTGACATCATAACCCCTTTTTGAATGGTTTTTTTTACTGTTCCGTCTTCATCTATTATTTATTACTGGCAATTTATAGGAATAAAATAGATAATTATAATTACAATATACGATACTTTTTTTATAGACTACGATTTTTAACTGCTGATTATAAATCATTCGTTCGCTATCAGACAATACACGGAGGCGTGACATGGATTTCGAGCAGACCCGCAGGGAGGTCTTGAACAACCTGCTTAAAATGAAAAAAGAGAAAAGGCCGGCAACACCGATTGCTTCCCCGCAGAAAAAACCAGCCGTGCAGCCGGGCAATGTCTCTACTGCAGGAGACCCGGCGCAGAAAAAACAGATACTCATTTACGGTAAAGAGAGCCTCTTTATAAAAAATACGATTCAGGAACTCAAATCACGGTATATCGTTACCTGTTTCAATGACGAAGAAAAAGCGTGCGCTTGCTGTATCGATAGCGGAATATCGCATGTTTTACTTGATATGGACCCGCCGACCGACTGGCGCATGGCAACCGATGTTTTTACTACGATAAAAACCCAGAAGCCTGATGTCCATTTTATCCTGTTTACGAAAAAAACCACGTCGGTAGAGGTAAAAACGCTGGCGAACCAGGGGGCGGCCATTATCGCAAAGCCGGTTTCTTTTCAGGAAGTACACCGGCAGTTATCAAACGCGGGTTTAAAATAAAAAGCTCTTATAAGTACCAACTGCGGCACCTGTAAGAGCTTTACCTTTAATAATGGAGCTGAGGGGGCTCGAACCCCTGGCCCCAACACTGCCAGCGTTGTGCTCTCCCAGCTGAGCTACAGCCCCATTTATATAAAAGGCTCTATAAATTTACTTCATTATTCAATCTGAGTCAATATGTATGTAGAGGAAAATTGACTGTTTTATCATTGTACCGGAACCTGTTTATTAGTAATTTTCGCCCATTCGTCCTTCAACGTAACCGTCCGGTTGAACACCAGCTTCCGCCCGGTTGAATATTTTGAATCCACGCAGAAATATCCCACGCGCTCGAACTGGTAGCGGTCGCCGGGCACGGCGGACGCAAGGCACGGCTCTAATTTGCACGACGAAAGTATGCGGAGCGAGTCCGGGCTGATATACGACTTGAAATCCTCTCCCTCCTCCGCATCCGAGGGGTTCTGCCTGGTGAACAGGTGGTTATACAGACGGACTTCAGCCTCCAGTGCGTGATTGCCGGAAACCCAGTGCAGCGTCGCCTTTACTTTCCTGCCGTCAGGAGCGTCGCCTCCCCTGGTGGCCGGATCGTAGGTACAGTGCAGCTCGATGATGTCACCCGTCTTCTCATCCTTAACCACACTGGTGCATGTGATAAAATATGCGTAGCGCAGCCGCACCTCTCTTCCCGGAGCCAGTCGGTAAAATTTTTTGGGCGGATCTTCCATGAAATCGTCCCGTTCGATATAGAGCACCCGTGAAAAGGGAACCTTGCGCGTACCCATGGACGGGTCCTCCGGATTGTTGACCGCGACCATCTCTTCGGCGCTGTTTTCCGGGTAGTTGTCGATAACGACCTTCAGAGGGTTTAATACCGCCATGGCGCGCGGCGCACGCCGGTTCAGATCCTCCCTGATGCAGTATTCCAGAAGCGCCACATCGACCGTGCTCTCCCGCTTGGCAACGCCGATTTTTTCGCAAAAGGCTCGTATCGCCTCCGGCGTATACCCGCGCCTGCGCATGCCCGAAAGCGTGGGCATCCGCGGATCATCCCATCCGTCAACAAGCCCGTCTTCGACAAGCTGCAGCAGCTTCCGCTTGCTCATGACGGTATAGGTCAGGTTGAGGCGCGCGAACTCGATCTGCTGCGGATGATAGAGACCAAGCTGGCCGAGAAACCAGTCATAGAGGGGCCGGTGATCCTCAAACTCCAGAGAGCAGAGCGAGTGGGTAACTTTTTCTATGGAATCTTCGAGCCCGTGCGCCCAGTCATACATCGGGTATACGTTCCATCGCATACCCTGACGGTAATGCGGCATCTTGAGAATCCGGTACATGACCGGATCGCGTAAATTCATGTTGGGCGAAGCCATGTCGATCTTTGCCCGCAAGACCCGTGAGCCGTCATCGAATTCACCGGCGCTCATGCGCCCGAAAAGGTCGAGATTCTCGTCAACCGTGCGGTTCCGGCAGGGACTCTCCCTGCCGGACTCGGTCAGGGTTCCGCGCGAACGGCGGATCTCGTCGGCGCTCTGGTCGTCCACATAGGCTTTTCCGGCTTTGATAAGCTGCACAGCCCAGCCGTGCATCCGGTCGAAATAGTCCGAGGCGTAATATTCATGCTGCTTCCAGTCAAAGCCGAGCCAGCGAACATCCTTTTTTATCGCTTCGATGTATTCATGCTCCTCGGTGCTCGGGTTGGTATCGTCAAACCGCAGATGATACTCGCCGTTAAACTCTTCTGCAAGGCCGAAGTCAATACAAATGGCTTTTGCGTGACCGATGTGCAGATACCCGTTCGGCTCCGGCGGAAAGCGGGTGACAACCCTTCCCTCGTTTTTATTTGCCGCTCTATCTTCCAGAATTATATTCCGGATAAAATTCGCGACCGGTTCTTTTGAAGGCAGATTTTTTTCTTCCATTTTTTCCTCTTTTAATGTATTCAATAAACTGTTCGCGGGTCGTATGTCGAGATTATGCTCTGTGCTGCATCCACGTGAGCGCAGCATGCATCCGGCGGACAACCGTCTCTTTGCCTAACGCTTCCAGAAGCTCAAACAGTCCGGGGCCAAAGCTCACGCCGCTGACGGCAAGCCGCGTCGGGTGAATCAATTTCCCCGCAGAAATACCTGTTTCATCGACATACTTTTTATACACCGCTTCAAGCTCCTCTTTCGTGAACCCATCAAGCGCTTCTAAACGGATGACCAGCTCCTGTACTAAATGTGCTGCATCGTCTTTAAAATATTTGTGCGCCGCCTTCTCTTCATACCCCGCTGGATCCTTAAAAAAGTATTGCGCACTCTCCGCCAGCTCGGTCAATCTCTTCGAACGGTCTTTCAGCAATGCAACAACGGTTCGAAAATAAGGATCATCCTGTTTTGCGTCAGGCGCAATAAATCCGAGCTCTTTCCACCGCTGTACCACGTTTTCGATAAGAGACTCCGTGCTGCTCTGCTGCAGATACATGCCATTCATCCAGTCTAATTTTTTTTCATCGAAGACGGAGCTTTTCGGAGAAACTTTTTCGAGGGAAAAAGAGTCGATGATCTCCTGTCTGGTCATTTTTTCCCGGTCGTCCCCGGGCGCCCAGCCAAGAAGCGCTAAAAAATTGAACAGGGCGTCCGGCAGAAATCCCGCTTTCTGATAATCCATGACCGAGGCGGCGCCTTTGCGCTTGGAGAGCTTTCCGCCGTCCGCGGAGAGAATGACCGGCATGTGTGCAAACCGCGGCGGCGTCCAGCCGAACGCTTCGTAGAGCAGGATATGACGCGGCGTCGAGGCTATCCACTCGTCGCCGCGCATGACATGAGAAATTTCCATAAGGTGATCGTCAACGACATTGGCAAGATGATACGTCGGGAAACCGTCCGATTTTATCAGCACGATATCATCCAGCATATCGGTGTCATACGTGATGTCGCCCCGTATATCATCTGTAAATGTTACCTTCCGCCCCAGCGGAATCTTGAGCCGTATCACAAAGGGACTGTTTTGCGCCAGCCGTGTTTTTGTCTCATCGCCGGAAAGCGACCGGCAGAAACGGTCGTAACCCGACGCCTCGGGCAATTTGAGCTTCTGCCGCTCCTCGCGGATATTCTGCAGCCGCTCCGGCGTGCAGAAGCAGCGGTACGCGTGCCCGGCAGCGATAAGGTGTTCCGCCTTCTCCCGGTAAACCGCACTCCTCTCGGACTGGAAATAGGGTGCGTGCGGGCCGCCCTTTTCCGGCCCTTCGTCCCAGTCGATACCAAGCCAGCGCAGGCCGGAGAATATCTCCCCAAGCGCGTTTTCCTGATACCTGCTCCGGTCGGTATCCTCTATCCTGAGAATAAACCTGCCGTTGGTATGACGCGCGAACAGGTAGTTAAAAAGAGCAGTCCTTGCCCCGCCGACGTGCAGGTAGCCGGTTGGCGACGGTGCGAAACGGACACGGACGTTGTTTATCATGGTTACAATCCTGATCTGTTAAAATAAACCCTGGCGGAAAAACACCTGAACACCACGTGGAAAAATACGTTATGTAGGAAAACAGGAGAACAGGTGAAATAGATTAATTTGGCTTCGGCGACTATCGCGAGTTTATCTTGGTTACAACCAGTTTTTTCTCCAGATTGAGACGCTCCTTCTGGCCAAACACCTTTTCGAACTCATCCAGCTTCGTTTTCATGAATTCCCGGCGCCCGTGATTGAGCCTGACGAATTTCGTAAGCTCGCCGCGTTTGTTCACATACTGCCGCATACGCCCGTAGATATGGGCTTTCAGCAGGGGAATCAGGGATATTCCCGGGGACTCCGTTTCCCGTTCGCCCAGAAATTTCAAGGCCTCGTCGTTTCGCTCCTCGCGCAGCATGTGATATGTCCAGATGATAAGATCAAGCTTGACAAACTCCCGGTTCGCATGTATAAGCCTGCGCCGCAACAGTTCAAGATCGAGGCGGGGGTTCAGCTTTTCGTAGAAACAGATCAGCCGGTGGAGCGCCTGAATATTGTCCGAATCCCGCGCAAGCAGGTTTCTCAGTGTCTCTTCTACCTGTTCGTATTTCTCCTGCTTTTCATATAAATCCGTCAGCATGAGATAGGTATAATAATTCCCCGGCTCGACGCCGATCTCCAGCTCCAGGCATTGCACCGCTTTTTCAGTTTCCCCCAGGTACATATACGATGTCGCTGCGCTGTGAAAAGGAACACCACTGACGCCGTCGACGGCAATCGCTTTTTTAAACCACGCGATGCTGTCTTTAAACCGTTCGGCGTACTGGCAGAACTCGCCCGTCAAAACATAGATATCCACCAGATCTTTGATATTTTCTTCGTTCTTTTTCTCCATGCGCTCAAAAAACAGGGTCAGGCGGGCAAGCTCATCAATGACCGCAACGCTTTTACCCTGCGTGCACTCCTCATATCCTTTATCCTCGATAAGCTCCGAAAGGTCGTCATACGAGTACGAATAGTTGGAAACCATTTCGCACAGTTTTTTCAGAGAGCATCGCGTCGGATCATATTTTTTCACTTTTTCGGCGATCATAATTCCCTTTCTGTGTCTGAATAAAACACCGCATCAGGAGGGCGCATGCGTTTTTACGGATTCACAACAGACCGCAAGGTATAGTCCTGCCAACAACCGGGCTCTTGTCCAGCTCTGCCGGGATACAGGCGTTCATGATAAAATTATTGTTTTCCGCAATAGCATATATTGTATTTTAATAGTATCGTTATAGCACATACAGTGTCAAGGGGTGACTGCAATTACTGTTGTCTGTCGATACGCGCGCCTTGAAGGCACAGGGATTTCCAACGTATTCCGGGGCCTGGGGAGACCGCGATATAATCATACGGTCCAAATGATACTAAAGTCCCCGGCATCGCGACGTTTGAAATAACCCCCAAAGACACTGCCGATGCAATTGAAATTAAAGCGATCACATAGTAAATTTACTGATTTATATATATTTTAAGGGTGCAACCTTAATTTCAGGCAAAAAATTCCTTCGTGCTGCTCAGTCCCGCGTCAAACGCGGGATTATAGTCCATGGTAATCGGAATCGTTTTTTTTACAAAACAGAAAAAATAATATCGATTACGAGTACGATTACGAGCACGAGCACGAAAAAATCCTGATTTCATCAAGAAAATTCTGCCTATATAATTAAGGCCACACCCTATTTTAATGATATATTACTAATATGATATACTTTGACAATTCAGCAACCTCATGGCCAAAACCTCCGGCGGTAGCCGATGCCATGATCTCGTTTATGAGGGAGATCGGGGCAAATCCCGGCCGTGCAGGTCACCGTCTGGCAAACGAGGCAGGCCGTATCGTATACGAAACCCGCGAAGCGGTGGCGCAGCTCTTTAACTTCCCCGACCCGCTGCGGGTCGTTTTTACGGCCAATGTCACGGAATCCCTCAACCTGGCCCTGTGCGGCCTGCTGAAACCCGGCGACCATGTTATCACCAGCAGCATCGAACATAATTCCATGATGCGGCCGCTGCGCTATCTCCAAAAGCTGGGTGTAGAGCTGACCATCGTGCAATGCTCCGGCGAAGGCATTCTTGATCCGCATGATATCAGCCACGCGGTGAAAACCAACACGAAAATAATCGCCCTGAATCACGCGTCCAATGTCACCGGATCGATACAGCCGGTGCGGGAAGTTGGGGCAATCGCACGGGAGCATAACCTGCTTCTCCTGCTGGATACGGCTCAGACAGCAGGCTCCCTGCCCATTGACATGAGCATAGATTCGATAGACCTGCTCGCGTTCACCGGCCATAAGTCGCTTCTGGGTCCCATGGGAACCGGGGGGCTTATCTTCGGCCAGAGGGCGGATATCAAAAATCTGAAACCGTTGAAAAGAGGCGGAACCGGGAGCAGATCGTCAGAAGAGGTACAACCGGAATTCCTGCCGGACCTGTGTGAAAGCGGCACGCTGAATGTGGCCGGCCTGGCCGGTCTTCAGGCGGGGATACGGTGGGTTCTTCAAAAGGGCGTCGATGCAATTCATGCGTTTGACCTGTCTCTTATGAAGAAATTGACCGGCGGCCTGCAGAGCATCAAAGGCTGTGTCGTATATGGACCCGGCGATATATCCCGTCGCACAGGTACCGTATCATTCACTATTACCGGCGCATCGCCGTCCGATATCGGAATGATCCTCGATGAAAAATATGACCTGCTGTGCAGAGTAGGCCTGCACTGTTCGCCCCAGTCGCATAAAACCATAGGCACATACCCCTATGGCGCCGTGCGTTTCGGGCTCGGCATATTCAATTCGCCGCACGAAATCGACGGTGCAATAGCAGCGCTTGAACAAATCGTTATCGAGTATAAATAACCGGTGTGCCTTTAAACGCAACAGAATCAGAGTGTACCCGGAACAATAACAATATCCGTCGAGATATCTTGAAACTATGGCACATGAAAAATATGCAGTTATAGTCGTCCATGCAACCAGCCATGCGTTGCGCGCGGAAAAACTGTTAAAAAACGCCGGGATTGCCTGCAGGCTCATCCCGGTTCCGCGTCATATAAGTTCTGATTGCGGCGTCTGCCTGCGTCTGAAGCACCAGGATAGCGAGAATGCAGTCAGTACACTCAAAAACGCCGCGATAGAAATCGACACTATTCATACACTGTAATCAGGATGACCCGGCAAAGGAACGACCGTTTATGAACGAAAAAAATGAGAAAATACGCCTGACCGCCATGACCACGGCAGCGGGATGAGCGTCTAAAATGGGTCCCGAGACTCTGGCGCAGGTCTTGCCGCCGATTCAAAAAGTGTTTGCCGCGTATAACGACCCCCGTCTGCTGGTAGGTCTGTCGGTCAGCGACGATGCGGCGGTATATAAAATTACCGAAGAAACCGCCATCGTGCATACCCTTGATTTTTTTACGCCGGTTGTCGACAACCCCTATGATTACGGGGCGATCGCGGCAGCGAACTCGCTCAACGACGTGTATGCCATGGGCGGCGACGTACTGCTGGCCCTGAACATCTGCGGGTTCCCGCCGGAGCTTGCTGAACCTGTGATCGCGGAAATACTGCGGGGCGGCGCGGAAAAAGTCGCGGAAGCGGGCGGCATCATCGCGGGCGGCCATACCATCAATTGTAAAGAACCGCTCTACGGGCTCTCCGTTATCGGCACCGTGCACCCCCAAAACGTGTTCACCAAAGCCGGAGCCAGACCGGGCGATGCGCTCATCCTGACAAAACCGCTTGGCGTCGGTATCATCACCACCGCCTTCAAAGGGGACAGCGCCGCTTCGGGCCATATAAATGCAGCGGTAACCACCATGAAAAAACTGAATAAAAACGCCGCGCAGCTTCTGCGGCAGACGGGCGATATTCATGCATGCACCGACATCACCGGATTCTCGCTTATCGGACATACCTGGGAAATAGCCGAAAAAAGCCGCGTGAAAATAAACCTGCATTTCGAAAAACTCCCGTTTGTCGATGGCGCCAGGTCCTATGCGCAGGAGTGGCTTTTCCCCGGAGGCTCGTGCAGCAACAAACGGTGCTATGATCGAAACGTCACCTTTGCACCCGGATTGTCCGAAGAGATGCGGATGCTTCTCTATACGCCGGAGACCGCCGGTGGCCTTATCGCAGCCGTTTCACCGCACCATGCAGAGACATTGACCGAACTTTTCCAGAGAAATAATGAATCGTGCTGGCTTATCGGGGATGTAGAAGCGGGTTACGGCGTTTCCGTGATTCCATAGGATGGTGCGTCTGTTCCGTAAAACCGGATAAAAGTCATCGTGTCTTTTTAAGTTTCGTCCCGAGATACCCGATTGGCAGCGTCACGCTGAAGGTCTCGAATCCCTCTCTATTCCTGATGCCGTCGGGCGCCAGGGTTTCCATGATGTAATCTTCATTCTCATTGCCGCGTACCAAAACAACACGGCACTCAAAAAATTGTGCGCTCGTGGAATAATTATACAGCGCTTCGAGAACCGCTCCCGCGGGTATGGAGCACTCGAAACCATCCGTAAACTCCTCACTGCCCTGAATATCCGCAGCTTCCCGCAAATCAGCGACAACCTCGAACCGGTCGCCCTTCTTAATTCGTATATCATCGCCGCAGCCCAGTATACATACCAAGGGCACGACAAACAACATCACTATTCTGATACTCATCAAAGGTCACTTCCTCTTTCAGCTTGCGGACACGTGATTACAATAGTGAACAAACTGTAACCGGTTAAAAATGGGTGAGCGACGGTCGCCCAATCCTGAAAACGCTGAACCCGATTTCAAACAGGCGGTCATGATCCAGAATGTTTCTCCCGTCGAATATGAAAGCCGGGGTCTCCATCGAGTCATATATTCGTTTATAATCCAGCGTTTTGTACATATCCCACTCGGTCAGTATCGCTATCGCATGCGCTCCCTGTGCGGCCTTATAGGGGTCCGGTTCATACACGATGTTTTCGCCAAACTCCAACAGATCGTTTTTCGCGTTCGGGATCGCCTTTGGATCAGACACAATAACCATTCCCTTTTCTTCAATAAGCTTTTTGGCGACAAATATCGCCGGCGACTCCCTCGTATCCCCGGTGTCCTTTTTAAACGCAAAGCCGAACAATGCTATCTTCTTGCCCGCCACCGTGTTGAACATCACTTTTATCATCTGTTGCACGAACCGGCGTTCCTGATATTCGTTTATTTTTATCACACTCTCCCAGTATTGCGCTACCTCATGCAGGCCATAGTTTTCCGCAATATACACCAGATTCAGAATATCCTTCTTAAAACAAGACCCGCCGAATCCGACGCTCGCATTCAGGAATTTTGACCCGATTCTGCCGTCCATGCCTATGGCATGCGCAACCTCCGATATGTTCGCCTCGGTCTTTTCGCATAACGCCGAGATGCTGTTAATCGAAGAGATGCGCTGGGCAAGAAACGCGTTGGCAACCAGCTTGGAGAGTTCCGCGCTCCAGACGTTGCTGGTGACGATTCTTTCACGCGGTATCCAGTGGGCAAAAATATCGACAAGCTTCTTCCGTGCCGCAAGACCCGTTTCACTCTCATGAGAACCTATGAGCACACGGTCCGGGTGTTCAAGATCAGCCACGGCAGTGCCTTCCGCAAGAAACTCCGGGTTTGAAAGCACTTCAAAATGTATGCCTTTGTTATTATCGTTCAGAATACGGTCCATGGCCTTGGCCGTGCGCACCGGCAAAGTGCTTTTTTCAACAACGATCTTGTCGTGTTCCGAAGCCCGCAGAATCTCACGTGCTGTTTTTTCCCAGTACTGAAGGTCCGCAGCCTTACCCGCCCCTTCGCCGAACGTCTTAGTGGGCGTGTTTACGGAAACAAAAATTATATCCGCGTTTTTAATGTTATTCTCGATTTCCGTCGAAAAAAACAGATTTTTATCCCTTACTTTTTTAACCACATCCAGCAGTCCCGGCTCGTATATGGGCAGCTCATCGCTCTGCCAGGCGGCTATGCGCGCGGCATTGATATCAACCACCGTCACCTCGTATTCCGGGCAATGCAGGGCAATCGCAGCCATTGTCGGCCCGCCGACATATCCTGCGCCGATACATAATATCCGCTTATCAACTTTTTTATGCGCCATCACTGATTACTCCGGTACGTGTGCGTTCTATATGCGCGATACCCTGCCGTCAAACACCAGTTCCGCATGTTCCCGGCATTCCCCGCGTATACCGCTGCAGCTACACATGCAGGAGCAGGCTCCCCTGCTGCGGCAGAAATTGTTCAAAATATGGTGCCCAAGGTCGGAATCGAACCGACATGGTATTGCTACCGCGGGATTTTGAGTCCCGTGCGTCTACCAATTTCGCCACCTGGGCCCGAACAGAAATAACCACGGTGAGGCATTAAAATTAATTTTTGTTGGCACGCCAGACAAGGGGCGGCAGAAAATAGATGGTTTTTGGTGTACCGCAGGGATTACCCGTCACTCATCTTCATCGCTTTCCGCATCATCTTCATCCGCATCCTCCAAAAACTCATCGTCAGCATCCGGTTCCTCTAAAACCTCTTTCCCGGCTTCGTTTTCGCCGGAAGCGCTCTCTTCCCGGTTCATGTTCTTTAACGTCTGTGTTATGATAGTATCCGCATTAAACTCGATAAACTCGCAGATTTCCCGCGTATTGACCGATTTATGATCTTTGACAAATTCCATGATGGAAACGCCGGTTGAAATCATGATGTTCCGTACAATATTCTCGTCATACAGCCTGCAATGGTTACTCATTTCAATAAATCCCTTTCATAAACTCTTTATAAGGTCATCGTTATTTATTCAATATCAGTGAATTGTTCACTATATACTCGCCGACATCGATATTGAATGCCGCGGGATTCAGCGACATTTCGATCTTATGCACCTCCCCCGGTTTTCCCGCCTGCCGGTTCAGTGATTCCATGGTATGCGGCTCCTTCAGCCGGTTGCCCATCCGGTCAAAAAGGATAAGCACCGACGGAGCCAGGAGCGCCTCCCTGTCCATACGCACGACGACGCCCATTTCCCCGGTCGTAAGCTTGACAAAACTGCCAACCGGATAGATGCCCATCAGCCGCGTGAACTGCTCGACAATTTTATTCGAATACTCCTTGTCGCTGTTGCGGAATATCATTGCCAGCGCCTTCTGCGGAGTCAGCGCAGCTTTATATACCCGTTCCGACGTCAGGGCGTCATACACATCCGCAATAGCGCTGATAAGCCCGACCTCGTGGATTCTCTCGCCTTTGATGCCGAAAGGATAACCCTTTCCATTATATCGCTCGTGATGCTGCAGAACAACTTTTTTCGTTATATCGGCAATCCCCCGCTGGTCGAGTATCGATTCCACACCGAACTCCGGGTGCCGCTTCATCATGGCGAACTCCGTGTCGGTCAGCCTGCCGGGTTTATTCAAAATGCTCTCCGGCACGCGCATTTTCCCTATATCATGCAGCAATCCCCCCATGCCGATCTCGACAAGCCGGTCCGCCGGATATTTCAGGCTGTTCGCGACCGCCACAATAAGAATCGCCACATTCAACGAATGCGTATAGGTATAATTGTCATTATCCTTTATCTGGCATAGACTGACAAGCGCATCCCTGTTCCTGATAATGCTCTCGACAATGCTCTCGGCAACGTTTCTGACCATGACCAGAGAAAAATTGCGTCCGTTCCGGATGGTCTTCAACACCTCACCGACCTTGATAATACCCTCTTTATGAATTATCACCGCTTTCGCAAGCTCGGTGTCATAATTGACTTCCGCCTCTTTACCCTCACCCGTCGCATCAGCGCCGGCGTCGCTCTTTGCATCCATCCCCTTTTGCGTGTTGATCCTGACCGCCTTTATTCCCCGTTTTTTCAGACTATCAATCTGCTGCTGCGAACCGATCTTCATATTCTGCTCGACAAAAAGCCCCCCCTGATCGGTTATTATATCCTCCACAAACATCCCGACCGCAACATCATCAATGCCGACCTGTCTTGTATGCGCCTTTTTATCGTTTGGTACCTGCATAGTTCACTTTCAAAAAAATAAAAACCTCTTAAGCCTCATGTATCGAGGACGGGAAATAAAACAAAATCCGTAAATACCTGAACGTACAGCTCAATTATATCACCATACGACAAATACAGTCAAGCGAAATGAGGATTTAAGGGCGTGGTAAGAGCTTTGATTGGGGAGTTCGGCGATGCCGGGAATCCTTTCATTTCAGGGACTTTTGTTTTACTTTAAGGGTGCAACCTTAATTTTAGGCAAAAATTTCCTTCGTGCTGCTCAGGGAAATCGTAAAAGGAATCGATTTTTTTAAACACAACAGGTAAAAAAATATCGATTACGAGTACGATTACGAGCACG
>Ga0105099_10000910_pt1 | contig 19431 bp, 10 predicted proteins | sample PPLLak3cmMay2015_2_FD_79138 | JGI IMG/M metagenome (GOLD analysis project Ga0105099, IMG submission 79138) | Freshwater sediment microbial communities from Prairie Pothole Lake near Jamestown, North Dakota, USA - PPLs Lake P8 Core (1) Depth... | ecosystem: Environmental > Aquatic > Freshwater >... | reverse complement strand
GATTCCATGCCCTCATGGGCCGGTCTCAGTTCCACATGGTCCTTGTTTCTGTAATACTTCTTGACGGTCGCCTCATTGTTTATTACGGCCACGACCGTCTCCCCCTGCTCCGCCCTTGACTGTCTTCTGACCACTACGAAATCACCGTCCATTATCCCTTCCTCTTCCATGGAAAACCCCCTCACCTCCAGGACAAAGTGGTCTCCCCTGCCAAGCATGGATGGAGGCACCTCTATCACATCGGCCTGTTCCACCGCCTCTATGGGCCTTCCTGCTGCCACCTTCCCAAGAAGAGGCAGCTCAAACCTCTTTGCCTCCACAGGATTGATGACCTCCACGGCACGTTTCTGATTCTTCATATCAGGCAGCCTGACATAGCCCTTCCTCTCCAGTATCTTCAGGTATGTGGTAACGGTGTTATTTGAATTAAATCCGAAATGAGAGCATATCTCCACGAAACTCGGGGCCTGCCCCCACTCGTCCCTGTACCGCGAGATAAAACCCAGAAATTCCTTCTGTTTTTCGGTCAGTTTCATAATCTCCTCCTTCCGTAAGCCATAATTCGGTGCCAACAGAACATGCCGGGTGATACAGTTTTTTAAGCTGTAGCACTCTTACCTTGTGCAATGCGCCTCCTGTCCTCCGAAGTCCCATAGGGACGAAGGAGGATGAGCCCTATGCCTCGATTTTATATTACTGTATATTTAACTGTAAGTCAAGGTAATAAATTCCATATAATTCTGATGTTTAAAAGTCTGAGACTAATGTTATAATATTCAAAGGGACAGAAAATCCGGACATATTATTCATGGAAAAGATAAATACCATTTATCGATATCACCAACAGACAAGCTACGAAAGGGGAAAGATGGCAGGGTACCAGCTCGACTGGCAGAACCAGCCTTCTGTCTGCAAGGAGTATAAAGGAATTGACCCCATACTTCTTCCGGACAATATGCCGTCCATGTCTCAGGATATCTTTAAGATCCTTAAAAAAAACAATGCTGATCAGGGACTTCCGCACATGGACCTAGAGCAGCTGTCCGTTATCCTGCGCCTGACATACACCTTCACCGCCAGGGCATCCCGGGGAGGCTATTTTTATTATCGCAGCGCCGCTTCAGCAGGCGCCCTTTATCCGACAGAAATATATATTGTGACCGGCAAAGTTAAAGGTCTTGATGACGGCCTGTACCACTTTGGGATTCATGGCCACTGCCTGACACAGTTAAGAACAGGTGACCTTTCCGGTTTTGTTGCGGATCATCTCATCCCGCCTTCCGGCACCCTTCCCGTCATTACATTCCTGTTCACATCTATCTTTTTCAGGAGTTCATGGAAATATCACGAGAGGGCATACAGGTATCACCTCCTTGATACAGGCCATGTAGTGGAAAATCTCTCTATCGCCGCGAAGGCCCTTGGGCTGCCTCTCAGGCTATCCTATGACTTCAATGACAAGAATATCAACCGCTTGGCCGGTCTCGATGATCAAAAGGAGGCATCCCTGGCTCTGGCATATATTCCGGGTCTCAAATCCTCAGATAATTCATGTATGCCGATGATTAACGTCCTGTCGGATGATATTAAAAACGCAAGTACCGTATCAGAGAAGGAAATCCAGTATCCCGTTATTCCGGAGATCCATGAGGCCGGCAAATCGGCTGTCCTGGATAGCTGCCACATAAATGACGTTTCCGATTTCACGGAATTCTCGATTGAAACATGGATAACGCTGCCCGACGCCCATCCGGGAGAGGAGACTGTCAGCTATCCTGACTGCCTGTTCAAACGTCGTTCAAGACGCAATATTGTAAATGTCCCGATGGAACAGAATATCCTTCTCGCACTCCTGGATGCGTTATGTGCGGATGACTTCTCAATCCCGCAAACACGATCAGAATACAGCCATTCATTCAGCACAGGATTTGTTACGGGGAATATTGAGGGCGTCGATCAGGGGATCTATATCCTGGATAGAGAACATAGACGTTCCGGCCTTGTTAAAAGTGGGAACTTCATTGACAGGATGGCCCATGCCTGTCTTGATCAGCTGTGGCTGAAAAACGCGAGCATCCATTTTCTATTTTTTTCTGATCTTGAACGTCTTGAACAAAGGCTGGGTCCGAGGGGATACCGCTGCGCAATGATGGGCGCGGGACGCATGGGAGAAAAGATTTATCTGCTTGCATCAGCCCTTGGCCTGGGCTGCTGCGGCATAGGCGCCTTTTATGATCAGGAGGCGGCTGACATCATAGGCCTGAATAAGTCATCACGGCTTCTGTATCTGGTCGCAGTCGGCAGAACCAGCCCACACACAGAATATTGAGTGTTTTTTTATCTTTCTCTTTACCTTTTGCCTTGCACCATGAGCCTTGCGCCCTGCGCCTTCTTTTCATTTATCCAGCTCTTTCCTGATTGCCAGCCCTATATTCTTCATCAGGTAAGGCTTCTTCACATAAGCTCCAGCGCCCAGCCTCTGAGCCTCCCTGACCTTCTCACTTTCAGAAAACCCGCTCGCCACAACAGCCTTCTGGCCGGGATGAATCTCCAGTATTCTTTTATAGGTCTCAAGGCCGTCAATCCCGGGGGCCATAATCATATCAAGCACCAGGATATCCGCTGAGTTTTGTTTCATGTATTCGACAGCACCTTCTCCGCTTGATGCTGTCGCAACGGAGTAACCCAGCTTAGTCAACATACCGGACGCAATCTCCCTCTGCTCGGATATATCATCCACTACCAGGACTGACTCTCCCCTTCCCATATATTTTTCAATCATTAATTCCGATTCTTGTTTTATCAATTCTTTACCGGTCACCGGGAAATACAGTTTGAATGTTGACCCCTTTCCGATATTGCTTTGGAGATCGATATATCCGTCATGGTCTTTGACGGCGCCCCATACTACTGCCATACCCAGACCCGTCCCGCTCCTACCCATCTTCTTTTTCGTGTAAAAGGGTTCGAAAATCTTTTCCTGGTCCTCCGGCAAGATGCCGGTCCCATTGTCTGAAACCGTAAGGACTACATAATCCCCTTCCCTGACGTTTTCATATCCCTTAATATTGGAGTCTATATATTGATTTTCGGTTGATATGTTGACATTCCCTCCACACGGCGTCGCCTCAACAGCGTTGGAGATCAGGTTCATAATGGTCTTGGAAAGATGCACCTCCGAACCGATTATGTTTAATAGATTCGGCTCAAGATCCACACTTACATTAACTCCGCTGTAGTATGACATTATCTTTTCATGTTCAGGGCTCCTTAATTGTTCAAGAATGATATTATTTAAGTTAACCACATCAGTAACAGGTACACCCCTCCTGGCAAGGGTCAACATATCCTGGACAATGGCCGCGGCTTTTTCGCCTGATTTCTGAATGGTTAGCAGCGGCTTTTTTAAACGGCTGTCTTCAGGGAGGTCCATCAGCAGAAGTTCAGGGTAACCCACTATACCCGAAAGTATATTATTGAGGTCATGGGCTACACCACCGGCCATTGTTCCGATCGCCTCCATCTTCGAAGCCCGTTGAAGCGCCCCTTCTAAGCGTTTTTTCTCCTCCTCCGCCTTTTTCTGCTCGCTGTTGTCCGATATTACTGCTATGGCGCAGAGCTCTCCATGAAATTTGACCCTTCTGGCCGACATCCGACAGTCCATTGTCTTACCATTTTTCAACTTGTATCTGATCTCCAGGTTATTTATCTCGCCCTTTTCCATCAGAGTTTTATACACCGGCCGGCGATCCGATGAATCACTATATAACGAAAGCTCCAGGTTTGTTTTTCCTATGACCTCATCACTGCCATAACCGGTCAGTCTTAAAAATGTACTATTTGCCTGAAGGATGATGCCATCCTTTAGTTTTACAATAACAATGCCGTCCGGGGCTGCCTCAACAGTAAGCCTGTAACGCTCTTCACTGGCCTCCAGTTCCTTTCTTGCCTCGCTTTTCAATTCTTCCTGGGCGGCGAACAGGCTCAACAGGACTTTATTAAAGGCCTCAGCCAGGCTGCGGAATTCAAAATACCCGTTCTTATCTTCTTGCATTAATACATTCGTCGGATTACCGGCGATTGACATTGCCTCCTTTGCCATGACCTCAAGGGGCCTGCTTACTGACCTGGAGATAAAAAATGAGACCGCCAGGGTCAGAACAAGGATTGAAAAACACATATAAAAGAGGGCAATTTTAAGATTATTCTTCTGTTCGATAACCGGACTCAGCTCAGCCGCATAGAATATGTCCGGAAAACCCATGAGAGGAAGAAGGACTTCATTTTCCCTTATACTGAAAGGAGGATCATATGGATTTGTGTTAAGCCTGATTCTCTCTTTATCGGGGACCGGGATTACTTCCCCCTTTTCAATATCATACAGGTTTGCTCCCCTGTCGTTAATGAGTATCCTGCTGAGGGTCAGACGTGCGCTGCGCGCCGTCTTCCAGAAATGCCGGTCTTTGGATATATCATAAAGAATATAACCTGTTCCTAATCTAACGTCCCCGTCCATTATGGGTGCGCTGAATACTGACACAAATAAATTGTTGCCGGCCTTTTGAAATGGAGAAGACTGTTTCCCCTCCATACTTAATTTCTCCAGCAAAGGCTTTATCCCTGCAAGCTCCCCGGACAGATCATTTATGAACCGTTTATTGCGGTCACCATATATAACCATGGTTCCTTTGATTTCATAGGCATGCCTGTCTTTTATCAACTCAGCCAGATAAACCGTATCATTATTCTTAAGAGAATTTTTTATGGAATTTTTGATCACAAGATGATCTAAGTACTCTCCAACATAATTAAGCTGTTCAGTGAGAGTATCACTCCAACCTTTCTGGCTGATATCAAGAATGCTGTTATAATTTCTTTCCAGCAGATTACTGCGGTAGAAATAGATGCCTATGGATATCAGTATAAAAGAAATGCCCATGAACAGCATCAGGGAGCCCATTACAAATCTGGAAAATTTTCTGTCAGGCCGCATTATTAATCTCCTGTTTTGGTAAAGCGTAGGTATTCAGAATATTTTTTGCAAAAACCATGCCTTGATAATATACATATATTAGACTGTAATTCCAGAATGTTAAGCCGTGTAATAATATTTTCTTTACCAGATCCATATAATTATGACCTCTGATGACGTCAACTAATTGACTGTTGTTTATTTTCCTGAAACACGCAAGCCTATCTCCTATTGAAGGATACGACTTGCCCCTCTGCCAGAAAACCGACAAGACAGGGAGATCAATCACTCATTTTTTCATCACTAAGTGTCATATCGTTGACTTATTTATTTATTATCTCCCTCTGGTAGCAGATAACTGACAGATATAATTATACTTATTTCATATCCAACGAGCTGGCACCCTTCTTGCAAAATTCAAATCGAGATAAGTGTGAAAGCAACGAAATTTCAAAAAGATACTGCAACAATAATATCTACAGGAAACCAATTATAATGGTGAACAAAGATAATTCGATCACTGCTCAGATTGATTTTGGTGAGGCATTATTTCTTGAAGGGAAGATTCAAGAATCTAAAAATTATTTTCTTGATTTGCTTGGCTGGAATCCGTCGGATCCTGACATCCTTAATAACCTTGGGGTTATCTGCCACGCACAGGGGGAAAACGATGCCGCCGAAAAATATTTTCTTCAAGCGATCGAAATTGATGGAAATCACCTCGATGCCCGCATGAACATTGAAAATCTGCTGAAATCCGGATCAGAAGGGAACAGGCCTGTTACACATGATGAAAAGGAAACCGGTTTTGATTACAAATTATTTTGGAACGACAGGTATAAGGATGGCGGAAATTCCGGCTTAGGTTCCTATGGTGTCCTTGCAGATTTTAAGGCCGGCGTAATTAATGAATTTATGAGGAATAATTTCATAGACAGCGCTATTGAGTTCGGATGTGGCGACGGCAATCAAATTTCATCAATTGACTACCCGTCATATGCCGGTCTGGATATTTCTGAGGCTGCTATAAATCTGTGTAAAAACAGATTCAAACAGGATTCAAGCAAGAAATTCTTTGTTTTCGACCCTTCAGGTTACAAAGAACTGGAATTAGCCGAAGCTGACTTGGTTGTGTGTCTTGATGTATTATATCATATACTTGAAGAAGATGATTTTACCAACACACTTGATGCAATCTTCAGGTGTTCTAAAAAGTACGTTATTTTATATACCATGCTGCATGAACCCTCAAACCAGGTAGCCGCGCACATAAAATATAGAGACATTTATTCTTACACCAATAAATATTCTCAATTTGAGGTTTTTAATGTTATTGATCAAAAATATCCTGATCTTTCTGCTGCAGCTTTTATTATTTTCAAGAAAAAAGACCTTAAACTTTCCCTAACACAGGGCGAATATCTTGTTGCCACCGGCAATTTGAATGAGGCTGAAAAATGCTTTAAAAGTCTACTTGATAAAAATCCCGATCATTTAGAGGCATTAAATGACATTGGCGTTGTTGCTTTCTTGAAATCAGATTTTGAGCATGCCCTCAAATATTTTAAAAAAGCCCTTGAAATAGATAAAAGTTATCCCGATGCAATCGAGAACTATTCAAAAAGCCTGATAGCATTAGGCGATCATTTAGGCGCTCTTAATTTCATACGAAAATCATTCAATCTTGGAATTATTAACAGTAAGCTGCTTAATCTAATGGGCGAATGCTTCATTGAATTTAAAGATCTTAAATCTGCCAAAACAGTATTTGAAAAATCCCTATCCCTGTATCCTGATCAGCAGGATGTAGCTTCACTGTTATGTAAAATAGAGAGCGCCATGTCGGGTGATTTCAGCATGGACCAGCCCGCGGTGTCAAACGAAAGAATGAATATAGGTTTTGTTTCTATATGGTTTGAAAGAGGTCAATCCTATGTCACCAAAATCCTGAGAGACATCCTTTCGAGACAACATAACACCTTCGTTTTCGCACGAACAGGGGGTGTCTATGGCGAACCGAAACTTGAAAAGAGCGGTTATTGGGAAGTCCCGAATCTGACGACCTATCCGGAATACAAGATTCCAGCGGAAATTTTAAAGAAATGGATAACGGATAACAGATTACAGGCTATAGTCTTCAATGAAGAATACGACTGGGATCTTGTGAATGCCGCCAAAGAGACAGGCATAAAGGTGCTGACCTATCTGGATTATTACAAGGATGAATGGAAATCAAACATGGATGTTTATGACGCTGTCTTGTGTTCGACTCACCGCACCTATAACCTTGTTAAGAATGTCTGCAAAGCCAGCTATATCGGCTGGTGTGTTGATTTGGACCTATTCAAACCAGTCGGGGATGATGCTGCCGATAGGTATACATTTTTTCATAATGCCGGATGGCTTGGCATAAATTACAGAAAGATGACGCCCGCAGTCATCCTTGCGTTTGACGCCATCTCCCGCATATTTCAGGATGCATCGCTCCTTGTTCACTCTCAGGCCGAATTGAAAAAAATGCCGTTGCAGATTGTCGATATAATAAAATCAAATCCCCGTATAGAATATCACTTTGCCACGGTAAAGGCCCCGGGGCTTTATCATAAGGGAAAAATCCTGGTCTTTCCTTCAAAGCTTGAAGGTCTTGGACTTCCTTTGCCCGAAGGATTGGCCTGCGGGCTTCCTGCGATTGTCACCGATGCGCCTCCGATGAACGAATTTATAAAAAACGGTTATAACGGCATGCTCGTAAAGGTAGCTCACAGAATAATCCGGCATGATAATATCTCATTTCCTGAGGAGATTGTTGACATCAACGATCTCGCCCTGAAAATGGCAGAAGCCCTGAAGAACCCCGGGCTAATTCATGTGATGGGCCAAAATGCACGCCGCTATGCCGAGACCGAACTTAATCCTGCAACATTGGAGAAAAGGCTCAATAACCTAATTCAAAAAATTTGAAATTGAATTTTAATAAACGGAGTTTATTTTGAACAGCAGCAGAAAAATCCATCTGGTCGGCGCCCAAAAAAGCAATTATCCCTGGGGATTTGAGAACAGGCTCATCCCGGCCTTTGAATCTCTGGGCTGCAGTGTCATAAGCACAGACTTCAGGCAGGATAAAAATACACTGGCTGATCGACTCGCAGAAAAGGCAGATCTGGTATTGGTCTGCAAAGGTGAATGGATACAGCCTCAAATAATCTCTTCATGCCCTTATGTTACTGCATTATGGTATGCGGAACAGATAGGAGATAAAGAGCACTGCGACGAAGTTGCATTCAAAAGAAGAGAGGAGCTTTCATTTAATGTAAAAGCCTTCGATTATGTATTTTCTCATGATCAGGGCAACCTGGATCTTTACAGGGACCTGGGGGCGCAAAGAGTTGCATGGCTGCCCTGCGCCGCTGTTGATCCTGCTGTTAATAAAAAGAACAAAACAGCAAAGAGGCATGATGTATCATTTATAGGCTCCAGGACGCCCAGACGCAAAAAGATAATCTCGGAGATTGAGCGCATGGGCATAAAGGTCTTTTGGCCGGACATCTGGGATCCGGCAGAAATGAACAGATGTTTTAATGAAAGTAAAATTGTTCTTAATATCCATCTTTCAGATATGCTCAATACTGAAACAAGAATCGCCGAGGTGCTTGGTTCAGGCAGCTTCCTGATAAGCGAACAAATCTCGTCACCTGGATTCATAGAGGATCGAAAACATTTTGTAAGCTTTGTACAGGGTAATACCGATGAGTTGGCGGATCTGATACGTTATTATCTTTCTCATGAAGAAGAGAGAGAAAAAATTGCATTTCAAGGATACAACTATATCCACGAAAATCATACTTATAAAAGACGCATGGAGGACTTTCTCAATTCTCTGGATTTCGGGATTACCAGGCGGATATGGCCTTCTTATTCACTTGGCTTTCTTTTCGATTCAAAAGGTAAAATAACATTACGGATGGATGCCTTTTATGATGCCATATTGGATTCATTTGAAAAAAATAATCCAATCAACGAGGCAGCTAACATTAATTTTACACACAGTCAGGTTCCCCAAAAGAATTTTCTGAGGGGTTCTGAAAATAATCGCAGCTCTGGCTCAGAAAATAAATGCAATAGCATCACACAGCAGAATTTTCGTGAGGTCGAAGTTTCATGTGATCCTGCCACCCTTGCTAAAAATAAAAACACCTTTAAGGATAACAACCTGGATAAAGCCTTTGAATTTGCGGATTCACTGATAGCTCACAGTGCATGGTCAATATCAAAAAAGGCGCTTAAATTAATAATAGAAGAAATCGGGCATGACATAACAGGTATTCTTGAATTCGGAGCAGGATACTCAACGATCTTTTTTGCCAAATGGATGGCAATCCACAATAAATATATTCCTATACACTCTTTTGAACATAATGCCACTTTTGGCGATCAGCTATCAAAAGACCTTCAATCATTCCCCTATGTGAAACTGCACAAGCCAAAGTTAAAACAATTATCCGATTATGAATATGGGAAACTTTTTCTTTCCGATATGCCTTCAACCATATATCGAGACATGGGAAACGATGTCCCGCTTGAATTTTATCATTATACAAGACTCCACAACGTGTTTTACGATATTGAGCTGGATAAATTTAATCTGAGCGATATAAATCTGATAATTATTGATGGCCCTAATGGAAACGGCAGGTCAATAGCTTTTCCTCTGCTGAGGGATATCGTGAAATTGCCGGTTTATTGTTTAGTGGATGACTTTACACACTATCCTTTCCTGCAAGAGATGCGAAAATGCTTTGTGTTTTCGAAAATATTTGAGTTCGATTACGGCCATGACGCCTATAGTTTTATGAAAATAACAGAAATAAAATGATAGAGCATATTAAAATATCCGCAAAGGATGATAGACAAAATGAAGATGCCGGTATCAATCTTTTAACTGTCGCTTACACATAAACTTACTGACTGATTGTTACATACAATCAAGTCGTGAGATCATAAAAGGAAATTAAATGTCGAAACAGGTCAAACATCACGGTAAAATAACCGGTGACTCCCCAAAAAGCAGGCCGAATAAAAAGCAGACCATATCCCTATGCATGATCGTCAGGGATGAGGAACGGTTTCTGGATAATTGTCTTAAAAGCGTTAAAGATATCGCGGATGAGATTATTATTATCGATACCGGCTCCAGGGATAACACGATCAATATTGCGAAAAAATATACCGACAGGATCTATTCTCATCCGTGGAAGGACAGCTTCAGCGAGGCGAGAAACCATTATTTTGAGTATGCTACAGGCGACTGGATATTCCAAATTGATGCCGACGAAGAGCTGGTTAAGGAAGATATCCCGGCCCTGCTCGAAGCGGTGAAAAATCCTGAGATAGACGCCATCATGGTGCAGATTGTCAGTCACCTTAAAAGAGGTGAAAGTGAAGCAAGGCACAATGTAGAGCGCCTTTTCCGCAATAACGGAGTGATTCGCTACGAGGGCCGCGTTCATAATAGACTTTCAGGTTTCAAGAGACCTCAGATATATCCTGTCCGCCTTATACACTACGGCTACGATCTTAGTGATAAGGTCCTTTCTGAAAAGAAAAATCAGAGAAGAATAAGCCTCTTAAATATGGACATAAACGAGCAGCCTGACAATCCTTTACCTTATCACTATTTGAGCTGCTGTTATCTGCAGAGCGGCCTTATTAAAGAAACCATAGAAGCCGCTTTAAAGGCCATAGAGCTTTCTGAAAGACAAAAAGACCCTAACCCTGTTTTTCTCTGGACCAGATATAATGCCGCGATGGCATATTATAAATCAAGGGACTTTAAAAAGGCCGAATCTATGTCCAGCGCAACTATTGCCCTGAATAATCGGCATCTGGATTCCCATTTTGTTTTGACACTCGCTTGTTTTGATCAGAAAAAATGGGATGATGTTATCACACACGGCAAAGAATACCTGCATCTGAGCGGCATGATAAAAAGAAGGCCCGAAGAGTTCGGTACCATGGTATCCAATTCTTTGAACGAAGGATGGAATATTCTGGTTTTAATGGGTATTGCCTATAACGAGACCGGTAGATTATTGGATTCAAGGGAGGCATTCAATTCAGCCGCAGTGACTGCCGTGAAACCCTTGCCTGCATTAAGGGCAATAGGGATCTATTACTATAATAAAGGGCTCTGGAGCGAATCCAGGGAGTACCTGGAAAAAGCGCATGACGAAAACAGGCAAGACCCACCCGTAAATGAACTGCTGGAGAAAATTGGAGCCAGGGGGAAGGCAAACTATAGGATCAGCTGCTGCATGATTGTAAAGAATGAGGAGCAATTTCTTGAGAAGTGTCTCTCCAGCGTCAGGGATTATGTAGATGAGATAATCGTTGTTGATACCGGCTCCACAGACAGTACGGTTGAGATAGCGAGAAGGTTTACAGACAGGGTATATTTTCATCCCTGGGAGAACAGCTTCAGCAAGGCCCGGAACCAGGCCCTGCAATATGCAACCGGCGACTGGATATTCCAGATCGACGGCGATGAAGAGCTCATGGCGGGGAGCGGTGAAAAGCTTCGCCGGATTATCAAGAATGCCGATGATGAAGACGTAATTTATGTAAAGATATTCTGCAGCTATGCCGGCGGAACGAAGGTCTCTCTCCATAATTTTGAAAGGCTTTTCAGAAATAACGGGGTTATCCATTACGAAGGCAGTGTCCACAACAGGGTAATCGGCGGCTCAAAACCCCTGTATTCAGAACTTGAATTATGGCATTACGGATATGATGTAGAGGAAAAGAAGGCCCAGGAGAAATTCAATCGGACAACGCAATTATTAAAGGACGAAATTGAAAAAGACCCAGGGAATCCGCTCCACCACCATTATCTGAGCGCTTCATATGCCGCGAGGGGAATGTTTGAGCAGGCACTTGATGAAGCAGAAAGGGCTATCCGGCTCGCAGATGCTCAGAATAACAGGCACCCTGTCTTTTCGTGGACACATTTCATAGCGTCTATGTCTGCATATAAACTAAATTCGATTGACAAGGCGGCCGTGTATGCAACCTCGGCATTAAAAAAATACCCTGAGCACATGGATTCGTTCTATATGTTGTCGGTAATCGCCGGAGATAAAGGTGACTGGGATAATGCCCTTAAAAATGGGGAGAGGTTTCTTCAGCTCCTGAAAAAGCATAAGGAGGAGCCCGAACAGACCGGTCTGGTATTAAACAATACCATGAATGAAGGACCTGCCGTCAATATGATTATGGGACACGCCTTTCATGCAGAACGATCCTATGAGCGGATGAATGGATACTACGCGGATGCCTATGATTCGGCGGATGATAAGTGGCGTGTCTCATGGAATATAGGTATATATCATATGGACAAATCCGGCGACCTGAACCATGCAGGATATTTTCTCGACATGGCCGTAAAAGAGGCACCGGATGAACATGATGCCTGGTATATGCTGGCAAAATTGAAAAATAAATGCTCCTTAAATAATGAGGAGATGGAATGTCTTGAAAAGGTGATCAGCATAGGAACGACTGATTCATTTATCTTTGATCGTCTATTGTCATTGTATATAAACGGATCTATGCCTGATAAGGCCTTGATTTTTATTAACAATTATGGAAACAAAATCAATGTGACAGGTCCTGTCCTATGCAGGCTGGCTGTTTCACAGCTGGAAAAGGGCCAGGTTGAAAAGGCGATCAAGTCCTATATGACAGCCCTTGAAAGGGATGCCGGTCTTTTCGAGGCATGGGCAAGCCTTGGAGAGCTGACGCTTGGCATGAATAAGCTGGATGATTCGAAGACCTTCTTTGAAAAGGCCCTCTCCATAAAAAATGATCTCGGGACAATTCTGAACCTGTGCGACATTGCATCAAGGGAAGGAGATATCGATTCAGTTGTCAAATACATGAATCTGTTGCTTCAGGATTTGAACCTCCCTAACAACATAACTCTTAATAATTTTAATGACTTAAAGGCAACCCTGGACGGAATCAGTTCCCGATTAATAGATAATAAACACTATCAAAACCAACTAAATTCAATTTCAGACAGGATATCTCCGGTCTCATAACTGCCCCTCACCCTAGATCTCCCACAGGGGGCGAGGGAATCTGCAGCGCTGATGGCATGATGAACCCTCCTCTGCCTTTCTTCAGAAATGGAAAAACATCCAGACTATCCTGTTAATCCTGTCTAATTTACCCGTCTCCAAAATATTTTCATTTTCTTTTAAAGTTTGCAAATACCCCTTCCGATATTGTTATCAAAATGCGGGCAAGTGGGAGAAAGGCAGGTGAAAAACTGTTAAACCACAGACACCCGAGGGCATGGATGCCCGAATAAAAGGTACACCGGTCTTTTGATCGGAAAAATAAAAATCATTTAAATAAAATCATGGAGGATTTTAAAATGGGATTAAGAATTCAGAACAACATTTCGGCAATGAACACACACAGGCAGTTGGTTAACACAGACTCAATGATGGCCAAATCACTTGAGAGGCTGTCATCCGGTTACAGGATCAACAAGGCAGCTGACGATGCGGCAGGTCTTGCTATTTCTTCGGGATTCAGGGCTGACATAGCCTCCTACAAGGTTGCAAGCAGGAACGTATCAGAGGCGAACGCCCTCGCGCAGGTAGCGGAAGGCGCCTATGATCAGATCGGCAATATGCTCGTAAGACTCAAGGAACTGGCCACCCAGGCTGCTTCCGCTAATGCCGGTTCAAACCTGGACAAGATCAACGACGAAGGAAATGCGCTGATAAATGAAATCGACCGGATCGCAAATGTGACGGAATATGCCGGAACAAAACTGCTTAATGGAAGCTTTGGCGTAACAGCCAGCTCCGGCGGCACCTTTACGGCAGATACAGGCTTCCAGAATGCAAGCGGTATGGTAAGCGGACAGACATATACCCTTGCAGTAGTGACCTCTGCCACCGGTTATGACATCACAGTCGCGGGAACAATCGGCGGACATGCAGTGTCCCAGACCATTGAAGGCGTTGCCGCCCCAGGCTCCGGTGATACGGCAGATGTAACATTCGCAGCCCTTGGCCTGACCATGACAATCAACGATAATTTTGATGAGAATGCAGACGGCGAAACAATTGTTGCAAATGCGGCTACCGCCTCCAACTTCCAGGTGGGCGCAAATAATTCAAACGACGATCAGATAGGGATCACCCTGGATGGCGTTACTTCCACCGACCTCTCAATTACCAAAGATCAGATGCTGAATGCGGATGATGCGCAGCTGATGCTCGACACCATTAATAGTGCAATAGACACCTTGAACGACGCCCGCGGCGGTATAGGTGCAATCCAGAACAGGCTGGGTTACGCGGCCGCCAACCTTTCAACGACCATTGAAAACGTACAGGCTGCCGAGTCTGTAATCAGGGATGTGGATATGGCCGCTGAAATGACTTCATTCACAAAGAGCCAGATCCTGCTCCAGGCCGGTACTGCAATGCTTGCTCAGGCCAATATGGCCCCGCAGGGCATCCTGTCCCTCCTGGGCTAAGATCTTTCGATCTGACTAATTAATTAAAGCCCCGTTTCCTTATTATACCGGAAACGGGGCTTTTTTTATAAATATCTTCCGTTGGCAGAGTTCTTGCTTTTCATAATATGCATTAACGATCCTTTTATCTTTGTCCGGATACAGCTGGGATTTTAAGCATTTATAAAAAGCTTTTAAATTCAAATAATTAAACTGCCATTGCACCACGAAAATCCTTTCGATCCGGATATATAGATTTGATGGAGTACAGGGAAAAAACATTGATCTCAGGCAGAAAATACCTGTTTTCCGGTTAAGTGATAGGCATTATTTTCCGATATAATATTTAAGAAAACATTTAGTATTTCTGGGTTGATAGCATAAAATATCCGGGAGCTTTTAATATGACAAGCACCAATCTTATAAGCGGACTTGCGAGCGGTTTTGACTGGCGGTCAATGATCGATCAGCTGGTCGCAATAGACAAACAACCGGTCACACTGGTTGAAAATCAAAAGACTAAATATGAAGAGCAACTCTCCGCCTGGCGGTCTTTTAACACACAACTTCTTTCATTAAAGACAGCTGCCCAGTCCCTTTCCGATCCTGATGATTTTTATTTATATACCTCCGGCATGACATCCGACAACAGCGACGTAGATGCAGAGGACCTTCTTTCCATCTCCGCTTCATCATCCGCGTCACCGGGATCATATTCCATCCAGGTAAACAACATCGCTGCCGCCCAAAAATTGTCTTCTTCTTCCTTTTCAAGCTTTTCCGATGCAATCGGGAGCGATTACACAGGGGAGATCATTATAAATGGAAGGGTGATCTCAATCTCTGAAACCGACGGACTGGATGATATCCGCACCAGGATCAACAATGCCAATTCCGGGAGCAATCCTACGGGCGTTACGGCCAGCATCATCTCATACAGTTCCAATGATTACCGTTTGATACTCACAAGCAATGACACAGGTGAAGACGGCATAAGCCTCCAGAACGGATCGAACAGTGATCTCGTGGAACTGTTCGGATGGAAAGACGGCAGTTCCGTTTTAAAAAACAGCATCACCAACGGGGCTCAGTCAGATACATTCTCCAGCTCTACACAGGCGATTAAGACATTACTGGGTCTCTCGACCACGCAATCCGGCGCCGTCACAATCAATAATCAGAGCGTGGCCATAGACCTTTCCGTCGATTCCCTTGAAGATATAAAGAACCGGATTGACGCCCTGGCTGACGTCTCAGCCTCCATAGTCACAAAGACCGAGAACGGCGCAACCACATATAAGCTCCAGATAAACGGGACCCAGTCGTTCACGGATAATCAGAATATACTCGATACGCTCGGCATACTTACAAACGGGGTCAGCGATGTAATGGGGACATCATCTTCAATCGAGATGACTGCAAATGGAGATGTTATCACATCAGACACCCTCTTGAGCGATATAGACGGCTATTATTCCTGGACATCCGGTGATTCAATATCCATATCAGGGACAGACCACAGCGGAAACACCATAAGCAGTTCCTTTTCAATCTCTTCTTCATCAACCGTCAAGGATCTTATGGATGCTATAAAGAGCGCCTTTGGGGCCAATGGAGACAATGTCTCTGCCCGTGTGACATCTGATGGAACGGTTGAAATAGAGGATCTGGAGACAGGGACGAGTTCCCTGGCTGTCAACCTTACTTCAAATATAACTGACGGAGACCTCGACTGGGGAACATTCGGCGCCCTGAGCACGGTAAGAAAAAGAGAGATCGTACAGGGCATGGATGCCTCTTTGACAGTTGACGGTGTGGATGTAACAAGCAGGGACAATTCGGTGGAGGATGTTCTCTCAGGAGTAACATTAAATCTGATCAAAGGTGATGAGGGCACCACCGTAACCCTTAATATTGAACGCGACCTCTCGGCAATCGAGGAAAAGATCCAGACCTTTATAAATGGGTATAACGGGATTGCATCTTTTATCAGCGAACAGCAGACCTATGATGAGGAGGAAGAGACGACGGGAGGGGTGCTTTTCGGTGACGGGACGCTGTCTTCGGTAAAATCTGATTTATCATCTATTCTTGTCGAGCCCGTATGGGGCGTTTCATCAAAGTTCTCCATACTTGGACTGGCAGGTATCAACCTGGACAATGAGGGGCAGCTCAGCATAGACAGTGAGGTCCTAAACGGCTTTCTTAAAACGAACTTTTATGACATTCAGCAGCTTTTTTCAGCCAATGGTTCTTCTGATTCCGGCGCTATTGAATACATATCCAGCACAAAGGACACCGAGGCCGGTGAATATGCCGTCAATATCACCCAGGCTGCCGCAAAAAACAGCTCAACAAGCAGTACTGCTGTCAGCGGAACGCTTGGCGCTGCTGAGACGCTGATCATTAGGGACGGAAACAAGGAAGCGACCATTTCTCTAACCGAGACGATGACCATATCGGACATTATTAATGCCGTAAACACTGAGCTGGACACGGTCTATACTGAAAAACTGGTCGGCGACACCGAGGTAACGGCAGGCTCTGCTGCAGTCACCGCAACAACCACATGGGGCGCGATAGACGGCGCCGATCTTGTTAACAGCGATACAATCAATTTTACCGGAAGGATGCGGAATGGCGTCAACCTCTCAGGTTCATATACCATAGATGATATCTCGACAGACACAATTCAGGGGCTCCTTTCGAAGATAGAATCATACTTCGGTGATGATGTTACCGCCTCCATTGACAGCGAAGGCCATATTGTTCTCATGGATAAATATGAGGGAGCAAGCTCATTGTCCTTGACCTTTGATTATTCGGAAACTGCCAATCAGGTCGATATCTTTGGAACAGTCCTTACAACCAATGACGGAGGCCATGAAGGCAGATATGCCATGGCAATCACTGCATCCAATGACGGAAGCAATCACCTTCGGCTGACGAATGACAGCTACGGCAGCGGATATAGCTTTACCGTTGAGGAGGATACAGATACAGGCCTCTGGGCAGGGAGCCACACAACACCTCTTTCAATAAATAATGGCCTTGATGTAGCGGGGACGATAAACGGGGAGGCGGCGACCGGGTCAGGCCAGAATCTGACAGGGGACGACGGAGAAGCGAACATTGCCGGCCTTCTTATCAAATATACCGGATCAACGACCGGGACTATCGGAAATATTAAATTCACCACGGGCGTGGGTGAGCTTTTTGATCGCGTATTATATAATATAACGGATTCATATGAAGGTTATGTGGCCTTCAAGCAGGATTCCCTTACCGATCGAATTAGTGATCTTGAAGACAGGATAGAACAGATGACCGCACGTCTGGACCTGAAGACAGAGATGATGATAAACCGGTTTGTTGCAATGGAACTGGCCCTCTCCAAGATACAATCCATGAGCGAGTGGCTTTCAGGACAGATCGAGGCTGCAATGAGCGGTTGGAGATAACACGTCATAGAACATGTACTTATACAATAATTGAAGTAATGTTACAGATAATTGTATATCATATCAGCATAATTTAACGGAGGATTTTATGGTTTACCGCAAAGTTTTAAGTCAGTATAAAAGATCAAGTATTGAAACAGCCGGGAAGCTTGACCTGGTCATAATGTGTTATGAAAAGGTTATTCTGCTCCTGACGCAGATTAAAGAGCATGCCAGAGAAAAAAATGTTGACAAAAAGGTCCCCAAGTTTAAAAAGGTCCTGGACATCATCAACGAACTCCAGTCCAGTCTTGACATGGAAAAGGGCGGAGAGATTGCCAGAAACCTTGATTCGCTCTATTCATATCTTACCAGGCGTCTCATTGAAGGAGACATTAAAAAGGACTTATCTGTATATGACGAATCCATAAGGATATTGACTGAATTAAAAGAGGCCTGGCAGACCATTAAATCACAGGAAGATCAAAATGAAGACATTTATACAGATAGAGACATGCACGAATCACATAACCCCCGCTTGACTGCATATTAATCTCCTTTAAAATACCGGACGGGCAGACCTGTATAAGTCTGCACGTCCGGGTGAAAAACTCTTTTAATCTAATCCTTTCTAATCAAAGTTCCGACTTCTGTTAATCTTGTTGACATATCGTTAAATATCAAATATTTAACAATTAATTTATAGATGGTCACAATATTCAGGATTTCTTAATATTGCTGTCCTGTATGGGGCATCAAGCTGCCGGCATAAAATGAAAAAAGAACTGATAATTTCTCAGAAAACGATACATGCCCGGGTTATGGAACTGGCGTCACAGATTTCAGATGACCATCAGGGGAAGGAGCCTGTTCTGGTGGGGGTGCTTAACGGGGCTGTATTTTTTTTAACCGATCTTGCCAGGGAAATGACAATCCCTTTAAAGATGGATTTTGTCAGGGCCGCCAGTTACGGCTCGGGCAGCTCATCCTCCGGATCGGTGCGGCTGACAAAAGGACTGGAAATTCAGATCAAGGATAAACCGGTTATACTGGTAGAAGACATAATCGATACGGGTTTGACCCTTTCAAAAATTTTGGATATTATTAAGGAGCAGTCTCCTGAATCGATTAAAATCTGCTCTCTGATCGACAAGCAGGAGAGAAGAGAAAAAAATATACCGATCGATTACTGCGGGTTCCAGGTCAGGGAAGGTTTTCTTGTAGGTTACGGCCTGGATTATAATGAACAGTTTCGCAGTCTGAAGGATATATATAAACTTCACTTTTAGAACAATCCGGATGGTTGACATATTGAAGACAGATATCATTTCCGCCCTTCTGTCTCCAGTAGAACCAGATGATTACTTTAACGGCGTATCTCAACCGGGAGGACTTCAATGATAGTAACATGCGAGAAATGTAAATCAGAATTCAATCTGAATGAGAGCCTGCTTAAAAAGGAAGGTTCGGCAGTCAGATGTTCAGTC
>Ga0105099_10000906_pt1 | contig 19479 bp, 14 predicted proteins | sample PPLLak3cmMay2015_2_FD_79138 | JGI IMG/M metagenome (GOLD analysis project Ga0105099, IMG submission 79138) | Freshwater sediment microbial communities from Prairie Pothole Lake near Jamestown, North Dakota, USA - PPLs Lake P8 Core (1) Depth... | ecosystem: Environmental > Aquatic > Freshwater >... | reverse complement strand
TATTTTCCAGGCACGATATTGAACTTTCTGCTATATCAAGATAATCATTTTTTAGTTCAGGCAGCAGATTCGGAATCTCAACAGAGAATTCAAGTAAAGTTTCTGCAGTAATATTTAATGCTTTATCGCAGCTTTCCATTAATCCCAGAACATCCCCTCTTGATTCTGGAATTAGTGTTCGGGTATAAAGTTTAATTTCAATATTTCTTCTTAGGTCATCCGCCCTTTCTTCAATTTTTCTTAAGTCTTTTAAGTGACCTTCAAAAGCTTCCATTTGATGATCCAGGTAGCACCTTATTCCTAACTTAAAGATTAGTCCGCCTGTTATAACCAGATCAAGATATTCATCAATCTGTGTTTCCAGTTTTTTTGTTTTCTTTAAAAACATAAAACTACTATCCTTTTATTTAATTACATTTTGATTTATTGCATTTTGGAATTGTATAGATATGTTAGTTATTAAAGTTTAGATGATCGATTTTTGTCATATCAATTTTAGTTAGCTATAAATTTTTCTAACTAGATTTATCATAATCTACCACTTAGTGAAAGGATTCTTGATCAGCATAGAATTGTAATACTTAATATCACCGGTCACTTCCTTACCTATCCAGCTTGGTATATCAATTTTTTGATTTTCATATTCCATTTCAACTTCAGCAATTACTAATCCATAATTCTCATCAATAAATTCATCTACTTCCCAGACAAGTTCATTCAAGTGTATTTTTGTACGAAATTTTTTGATGAAAGGTTTTTCACATAAGGTTTCAAGAATCACTCTGGCTTCTTTAACTGGAATTTCATATTCATACTCGTTTCTGCTTATCCCAACAGATGCTCCTTTTATCGTAAGAAATCCTTTATTATCAATTGTTCTTACTCTGATAGTTTTAGATTTCTCAATCAGTAAATAACCTTGCTGATAAAATTTGGCTTCACCTAATATTCTCCAGTTATCCGATTTTAACAAAAACTTTCTTTCAATTTCTACAGACATTAAAACTTTCCTTCGGAATCATAATTCGTAAATCCAATTCCTATTTATGACATCAATACAAGATTTTTGATCAATTATTTCAACTAAAGTATTTTGATCAACAATTACTGCACTAAGTTTATTATTACCAAAAGCCGTTGTATCGATATAGAGAGTATTGGATACTTTATCAAAATGGACTTCTTTACGATGAGTATGTCCTACGACTTGAAGCTTACCAATGTTTAATAAATCACCGCGTGTCCAGATTACACTATTCTGATTGAATAAATCATTGTTTAGTACTTCTTTTAATCCTGAATCATCGGAAAGAAAGTTTTGTGGAAGTTTATCTTTAAAGGTTTTTGAAATTCCTGCGTGAGAAATAAAACAATCCTCAGTATTATAAAAAATCGGTGTCTTTATAATTAAATCTAAATGTTCATCCATTTTATTAAGCTTATCTGTATATGAAGCTAAAGTAGTTTCTGCACCATTATAGTTCCAGGATTTAGCCATTAAACTAAACGGATCACGCATGTTGGAATAAAACATAAAATCGTGATTTCCAAGTGTAAAATTAATTTCCTCAGCTATAACATATTCAATTACTTTAAAGCTGTTATTTCCCCTGTCAACCAAATCACCAACACAAAATATTTTTATGTTAGGATATTTATTTTTTACTTTATCTACTAACTGCTTTAATGTATAAAAACATCCGTGAACATCTCCAATTACTGCAATCATCTTTTACTAAATATGAAAAGTTTCTTGTGCATACTTGGTCAATTCATCCCGAAAATTTGGATGGGAGATTGATATCAAAGCTTTTGCTCTTTCCTGAATAGTCTTTCCCCAAAGATTTACTGCCCCATATTCAGTAACAATATAATCAACATCACCCCTGGATGTTACAACACCGGCACCTGGTTTAAGCGTAGGAACGATACGTGAAATTGTATCATTCTTTGTTGTTGATGGTAGTGCAATAATTGGTTTACCGCCTTCAGACTTTGAAGCACCACGAATAAAATCAACTTGTCCGCCAATACCTGAGTAAAATCTTGTTCCAATAGAATCTGCACAAACCTGCCCGGTAAGATCGACTTCTAAAGCGGAATTAATAGCAACCATTTTATTATTCTTTGCGATGATAAATGGATCGTTTACATATTCCTGCGGGTGAAATTCTATAACTGGGTTGTTGTCAATAAAATTATAAACTCTCTTTGTACCAAGAACAAATCCAACAATAATTTTTCCCGGATGTAAAGTTTTCTTTTCTCCGTTAATAATCCCGGCTTCAACTAAATCAATCATTCCATCTGAAAACATTTCTGTGTGAATTCCTAAATCTTTTTTATCGAATAAATATTTCATCACAGAGTCAGGAATTGCGCCAATACCCATTTGCAAAGTTGAACCGTCTTCAATTAGATCAGCAACATTTCTTCCGATTTTATCGAACACTGCTAACACTTCAGGAGTTGAATCGGGATCAACCTGCGGCAGTTCTTTCAACTCCTCATCGTGCTCAACAATATAATTGATCTTATTTATGTGAATAAAACAATCACCAAGTGCTCTTGGCATATGCTTGTTTACTTGAGCAATAATTATTTTGGATTTTTCAGCAGGAGTCTTAATTGTTCCAACATCAACGCCGTAACTGCAAAAACCATGCTCATCCGGTGGTGAAACATTTATTAATGCTACATCCGTTTTAATTCTGCCAAGTTTAAATAGCAATGGAACTTCAGACAAAAATATTGGGATAAATTCAGCCCTTCCTTCGTTAATCGCTTTTCTGGCATTTGCCCCAATGAAAAAGGCTTTATGCTTAAAATGTTTTTCCATTCCGGGTTCTAAGTAAGATAAATCACCGACCACCAGAATATGGTATAATGTTATATTTTCAAGTTCATCTTTTCTGCGAACCATCGCTCTAACCAATTCTGATGGAACTGCACAACCGGGCTGTACTATTACATTATCGCCCGATTTAATATGTTTAACTGCTTCATCAGAACTTAGTAATTTTTGATTATAAATCCTTAACAGGTTTGTTGGAATAGGATTTTTTACAGGTATTTCTTCAGTTGATGTCATTTCAATTTCTCTTTTTAATTCTACACTTTTTATAAATATCTAATAATTAATTGCTGGAAAAAATATGTAATCTTCTATACTCAACATTAAAAGTATGAGCGATAGATTCGTTGCAGCAATAGCCGTTATAAGTACAAACTCCTTTTGATAATCCTAAATCACCAAGTAAAGCATTTGATAATCCGTTTTCAGCAATATCCTGAATATATCCCAACGAAGCATTATTCAATCCATAACTGGCAGTACGTGATACAATTGCAGGCATATTCGGCACACAATAATGGATTACATTATGCATTCTGTATACAGGATCTGATTGCGTCGTTATATGGCTTGTTTCTATACATCCACCCTGATCGATAGAAACATCAACGATTACAGAACCTTTTTTCATTTCCTTAACCATATCTTCAGTAACAATATGAGGAGCTTTCTCGCCTTTAATTAAAACTGCTCCTATTAACACATCTGCAAACTTTACACCGCGAGAAATTGTATAAGGATTAGCCACCACTGTTGTAACATTTTTTCTAAAGTTAAGATCAACATTTCTTAATCGATTTAAATCTTTGTCAATCACAATTACCTGTGCGCCTCTGCCTATTGCAGCGCGGGCAGCAGTAACACCAACAACACCAGCGCCAAGAATTACAACTGCTGCAGGAGCCACGCCTGTAATTCCGCCAAGTAAAATTCCTCTTCCGCCTTCACTAAAACTTTCAAGATATCTTTCTGCAACCTGGATAGAAAGTTGTCCGGCAATTTCACTCATTGAGTGTAATACAGGAAGTCTATCTTCTTCTTCGATTAATTCATAACCAATAGCAGTAATTTTTTTCTTAAGCAGATGATCAATAATTTTTCTTTTGCCTATGGCAAGATGAAGAAATGAAAAGAGGGTTTGATTTTCCTGAAGATATTCTGATTCAGCTTCTGAAAGCGTTGCAACTTTTATAACAACTTCTGCTCTAGTAAATGCCTCTTCAGCAGAATAAACAATCTGGGCACCGGTTTTTCGATATTCTTCATCACTAAAATGACTTCCCTCACCTGCTCCACTTTGGATATAAACAGTATGACCTGCTCTTACTAAAGCATCTACTCCTGCAGGAGCTAATGCAACTCTTTTTTCTTCATAAAGAGTTTCTTTTGGTATTCCAAATCTCATTTAATTTTCTCTTTTTTTATTTCAAAATTACATTCGGGAAACATGATTAGCAATCGTTTTAAATTGATTTAAACCGGGGTGATAGCTCTTTTTCCTGCAAGAATGGCAATTACATTCTTTGCTGCAAGTAAAGACATATTATTTCTAGCTTCAACAGTTGCACTGCCAATGTGCGGAAGCAAAATTACATTTTTTAATTTGTAGAATTCCTTTTTTAAATAAGGTTCATTTTCATAAACATCAAACCCGGCAGAAGCAATTTTGTTTTGTTTTAACATCGATAACAGAAATTTTTCAGCAATTATTTCTCCCCGAGCAGTGTTAATTAATATTGCTGATTCCTTTAGCAGATATAGATTTGTTTCATTTAAAAGATGATACGTTTTTTTATTAAGCGGAAGGTGGATTGAGATTATATCCGATTTTTTCATCAGCATATTTAGTGAAACTCGTTTAGCTCCAAGGTTCTTTTCGATATTAATATTTTGAATATCAGAGAAATAAATAATTTTACAGCCAAAAGCGTGTGCTCTCTGTGCAACTGCTGACCCGATTCTGCCAGCACCAAGAATTCCAAAATATTTGTCTTTTAACTCAACCCCTAAAAATAATTTGGCTTTCCATCCAACAAATTTTCTGGCTCTTACAAATTGCTCAGCTTGTGGTAAAAGTCTTGCACAAGATAATACCAGAGCCATTGTAAGATCAGCAGTTGAATCTGTAAGAACATCAGGTGTATTTGTTACTACGATACCTTTGCTCTTCGCATATTCAACATCAATATTGTTAAAGCCGACAGCATAATTTGCAATAACTTTACAGTTCTTCATTTGATCAATTGCTTCTTTATCAATTTTATCAGTAAGAAACGAAATTACCGCGTCACAATCTTTTAAGCACTTAAGAAATTCTTTTCGTGGAATTGATTGATCTTTTTTATTAACAGAAACTTCAAATCCTTTTTTCTTAAAAAGATCAACGCCAACTGATGGAATATCTCGGGTTACAAATACTTTCATCAATCTCACCCAAACAAAAGCTTAACAATAAACAACGCACCGAGCGCACCAGCGATATCTGCTGCCAATCCGGCGGGTAATGCATGGCGTGTGTTTTTAATATTTACAGCGCCAAAATAAACTGCAAGTACATAAAAAGTAGTTTCAGAGCTTCCAAAAAAAGTTGAGACTAAAATCCCGATAAAAGAATCAGGTCCGTGGACAGCGATAATATCAGCCATGACACCAAGTGAACCGCTTCCGGATAATGGACGCATCAGCGCCATTGGAAGAGCTTCTGCGGGCATTCCAATCGGGTCAGTAACAATTCGTAAAACAGGAATTAACCAATTATCCATCGCTCCGCCGGCTCTGAATATTGCGATTGCCACAAGCATTGCAACAAGGTAAGGGATAATTCTTATCGCAATATTAAAACCTTCTTTAGCGCCTTCAACAAACTGTTCATAAACTTTTACTTTTTTAAGCGCTCCGTATCCAATAAAAACAAAAATGAAAAACGGAATTGCCAATGTTGATATAATCTGAATCATATCTTTAAAGAAAGTTGGAGGAAGAAAACTAAATGCAGAACCAATCACCGATGCAAAACCTGTTATAAAGGTTAATACCAAAACTGAAATTATGGATAAAACTGTGATTAAAAATTTAACATTGCTTTTAAACCAGGCGCCGTATCCATTTTTTTCAATCGGGAATTTTTCAAAAAGTTTTGCAACTGTTAACCCTGTAATCGTTGCGCAAGTTGAGCCAAATAAAGAAGTGGCAATTATAATTGTCGGGTCAGCACTTCCGGCTGCAGCACGAATTGCAATTGCAGTTGCAGGAATAATCGTCATTCCCGCTGTGTTAATTGCTAAAAAAGTAACCATAGAGTTTGTGGCTGTTCCTTTATTTGGATTTAATGTATCCAATTCTTCCATCGCTTTTAATCCAAATGGAGTCGCGGCATTTCCCAAGCCCAGCATATTTGCAGAAATATTCATAACCATTGAGCCAACTGCAGGATGATCGGGGGGCACTTCAGGAAATAATCTCTTGGTAACGGGCGTTAACCAACTTGCAATAATTTTAATTAGTCCAGCTTGTTCAGCAACTTTCATCACGCCAAGCCACATCGCCATAATTCCAATTAACCCTAAGGCTATCTGAACTGCTACCCCGGCAATATTAATTGAGTCGTTGGTTACTCTTTTCATCCGAAGGAAACTTATTTTTTCAAAGTAAACTTTGGATACATAAGTAATGCTATCCTGCTTAGAAATTATGCTGGCTCGTGCAAGAATATCATCATCTTTACCGGATGCTTTTGCTACAACCTGGAGATTTTCCGGAGTGTTTTCTTTTGTTTTAAGATAAAGCTGAATAGCTTTTTTATCTTCAGAAAAAGAACCAACAGCATTTACAACAATGTTTTCTTTTTCTTTTGCACTAAAGAATTTATTATAATTTTCTTTTGGGATGCTTACTTCACAATCAAATCCGCCGCCGGATTTAACCGCAGCAGTCTTAATTGTAACTGTAAGCGGAACATCATTGTTGTAGGTGTTTTGTGATAAATCAGAAACGTCAATAAATATTGCGGAAGCGAGTCCAAGGAACAATAAAGAAAGCCATACGTAGTTTAACAAGTTAATTCTCCCTTATTTGTAGAAGAATAATTTAGAAAATGAGATTAAATTCCTTCTTCGATCAACGATTTTATTTCGTTTGTATCCAGAATAACAGGTTTAAGGTTTTCCATTAGTACATATTCATCAGTTTTAATTGATGGTGAATATTTCAACCGATACAATTCTGCTATCTGATCTTTAAGTTTATTATCATCAACATCTTTTATCTCACCATTTATTGTTATATAAGATAATCTATATGTGAACTCTTTTGATTTACCTGCTAGTTTTTCACTTGATGAAATTGAAAAACTTCCAGCAGAACCATATTTAACGTGTATATAATTTTCGTCCGTGTTGTCAAGATATGTATAGATATTTTTATCCAGGTAAACAAAATTACAAGCAATCTGCATCAGTTTTTCATTTGCAAGATGTATGCAAAGCACTCCTGATGGGGCTTGAATTAGCTGCTTCTCGATTTCTTCTATGTCTCTAATTTGTATTGTTTGTTTTTTCATAATTTAAACTTTACAGTCTCCCCTTAGTTGATTATGCATTTATTTGTTAATCCGGAAAATGAACATACTTTGCAGTGTTTAATGTTCTTCTCTGAATTTTTCATTCTAATTGATATGATAATATTCGTTACTTCGTCCTCAAGCTCTTTTAGTTTACTCCTATTGTAGTTTAATGTAACAATATCATCAGGATGTTTTACAAAAACTAAACTACCCTCAAAAGAGTCAAACTCGTTAAATAACTTACTTGCAATATATAAATAAAATTTCAATTGCATTAAATAATATTCCGAGTGTTTTTTAATTTCTTTCTTTTCGATATCATCAGTTTTATAATCATAAATCAATATTTTGTTTTCTTTGAATATGATTTTGTCGATTATCCCGTGAAGAAAATAGTCTTTTTCAGCCACATAAATTTCAAATTCGTTTTTGAAATTCTCAGCCTGGAAAATAAATGAAAATGTTTTAGACCGGCTAAAATTAATTAAATCGTTTTGAAGTCTTTGTAGTAATTTTTCAGATATTCTTCCATCCTTTAATTCTGTTCTAAACTCATCATTTATAAAATCTTCAATTTGGTTTGGATAAAATGATTTTTCCATAGCTTTATGGAAAAGTCTACCAAACAAAGTGGAATCATAATCTTTTAACTCATTTTCAAATGTTTCAAATCTTTGAACATCAAACTCAGTGTCATTTTCTGTATCTGAGCCTGATAAATATTTTTGTTTTATCTGACTATCTGCAAACTTGAAATTCATGTAATCAGAATTAAACTTTCCAAAACCATAATCATAAGTAAGCAAATATTTTAACGGACATTGGCTGTAAATCGAAACCTTTGAAGCAGAAATTATCTCCCCTTTTTCCTGAGAATGTAATGAACTTATATTTATTTCAGCATTATCGTCATCGCGAACTGCTTCTTCTTTTTCACTTTTAACTATTTCAATACCTGACGTAATCGGAATTTTAAGATTTATTTGTTCACTTTTATTTACAAAACCTTCGTTTTCAATTCTTAAGATCTTCAATTGATTGTTAAAAACAATTTCATCGCCTGAAAAATTATTCTTTAAACCTGCCGCCAAAAGATTAATAAAAGAATCTCTCCTTAATGCAGTATCTTTTTTAATTGTTGATGAAATATAAAGCTCATCTTTAGCACGGGTTACTGCAACGTATAATAATCGTTTCAATTCAGCATTGTTTTTCTTTTCTTCAAAATAATTATATATCCCAGCAATTGGAGCTGTTTGGTATTCTTCAAAATAATTTTGATCAACCGGAACCTTAGTCAACAAGCCAAATTTTTTATCAACTCTAACTTCACCGGATTTTATTGAGCTTGATATTCCGGCTTCATCTGTTTTGTACAAAAACACTATAGGAAATTCCAATCCTTTAGATTGATGAATTGTCATCATTTGAACTGCATTAACGTTTGAGGTGATTGAGGCTTGAGATTCATCCGCTAAACTTGTGATTGAATCTTTCATGAATGTTAAAAAATCATAAAGATTCCGAAATCCAACTGCATTAAAATTTCTCGCAATACTTATAAGCTTATTTAGATTAGCAATTTCCTGTTCGCTGTCTTTACGAGAAGAAAGAATTGATAAGAAATTTACATCCGTTAAGATTTTGTTAATTAAGTCCGGCAAACTAACAGAACTGCTCATAGAGATGTTTTCATTCAGCGTTACACAAATATTACTTATTTCTAAATCATTTTTTACGGAATTCAGCTTTCTCCAAAAACTTCTGCCATTGTTTAATGATATTTCAAAAAGCTTAGAATCCGAGACATTAAAAAAAGGTGATCTTAATAATCCAACTAATGCTGTGCTGTTATTTTCATCAGCAAGAAAAGACAGATAATTAAAAACATCAGCTATTATTTGCCTTTGATAAAAACCTCTTCCGCCAATTATTGTAAAAGGTATATCATATTTTAAAAACACTTTTTCAAGATCAGAAAAATATTTTCTCTTTCTCACAAGAATGGAAATGTCTTTATAAGTAAAGTTATTATTCTTCAACAAAAATAATATCTTCTTTGCCTCTAACTCAGTTTCAGAATCAATGGTATTCTCATCATCTTCCCTAGCAACCAAGAGCTCAACATGCCCAACTTTATCATCAACTCTTGCACAAACCAGATCTGTTGCCGGAACTTCGCCCAAACTTTCATCAGGTTTGTTAAATAAATTCTTAAAAACATAATTACAAAAAGCACAGATTGCTGGAGTCATTCTAAAACTGTCTGGCAGGATTAAAAGATTATTCTCACCTGCAGAGTTTTTTATATCGCTTCTTGTAAGATTAAAGATTTCGATTTCAGCATCCCGGAATTTGTAGATGCTTTGTTTCTCGTCTCCAACAATAAATAGTCTTCCACACTTTAAATAATCTAAAATTGGCAGGAATATTTGATATTGAATTTCATTTGTATCCTGAAATTCATCAACCATTATAAATTTATATTTATCAGAAATTGCTTTTTGTACATTTTCATTTTCCAGCAATACTTTTGTATGAAGCAGGATATCTTCATAATCAATAAAGCCTTCATTCTTTTTTTTGCCCTCATAAATATTCAACGCAAACTCAAAAAAAGTCAGTAAAGTTTTGCCAAATCGTGCTAATTCCAATTCAATTTCTTTGTGATTTTCAGGGTACTGAAAAGCTTGAAAGCTTTTCATCAAATCTTCAACAACATCTATTTCATTTGATAACGAATCAGCAATTTCACTCTTCAAATAGCCGCGCTTACGTATTGTAACTTTATCAGTAAACGCTGCAGTCTTTATCTCATCAAGATTTTTCAATATTTGAGTTAGTTCAGATTCTGTTCTCAACTTTTCAAGTTTATTGTTCATTTCGATTGCAGTAGCATTTTTGGAATCCGAATATTTTACTGAAGAGTTGATAGTAGTAAATGTTTCTATAAATGAATTTTTGTATTTACTCCATATAATGAAAAAATTTTTGGAATATTCTTCGAAGAAGAAATCAGCAATTCTCTTTTCCTCTAAGGAATAAATCTTTTCTTTTATAGCAAAAATATTTTTACGGTTCTTTATCAGTTTAACAATCTGGTTCTGCAATTTTATTTTAGATGAGAATATTCTTATTAAATATTTTAAATCTTCGTTAACCAATTCATTTTCAAAAGAAGTACGAATCATCTCTTCAACAGAAAGTTCAATAAGTTCTTCAGATAAGTTTTCATCGATAGGAATAAATCGTGCATCAAGTTCCGCTTCAACGGGATACTCTCTCAAAATGCTAATGCAGAATGAATGTATCGTTGAGATATTTGCAGAAACTAATTGCCGTCTAATCTTTTCAAGTTTCTTCTTATCTGATAAATTATTGCTCTCGTTAATTCTCTCATCAATTAGAATGGATATTTTCTGGTAGAGTTCGCTTGCGGCTTTTTCAGTAAAGGTGATGGCTGCAATGCTTGAGATTTCCAGGTTGTCTTTGGTTAGTGCTTCAAGATATTTTCTTGCCAAGACAAATGTTTTACCAGAACCGGCATTAGCTGTTAAAGCCATGTGTCCTGTTGTTGTTAGTGCAAGTTCCTGGTGAGGAGTTAGTTTACTCATTAATCTAACTATTATTTTGCTGTTTAACAGGGAAAATTAATTCAAACACCGTTCCTTGCGGAGAACTTGTGCTTAAATTTATTTCACCTTTAATGCTAGTCATAAACCTTTTAGCAAGACTTAATCCAAGACCCATTCCCTGTTTTTTTGTAGTAAAGTTCTCATCGAATATTTTATCTTGTTCAGACCTGATTATTCCTTTTCCGTTATCCTTGACGAGAATTACAAAATTTGATTCAGCGGCATTAAGATCAATTGTAACAATTGTTGCATCAGCTTGCATTGCATTTCGGATTAAGTTGATAAACATTCTTCTTAGCTGGCTAAGATCAGCATCAATAATTGCATCATTTAAAACTGTATTTATTTTTATTGAGACTTTTTCGCGGATGTACATATTAACAGTATCATTTAAAACTGAAAGCATATCTACAGTTTCAATTTTAAGACTAGGCATTTTAGCAAATCTTGAAAACTCTGATGCAATTTGATTCAGATTATCTATCTGGTTTAATACAGTGTTAGAAACTTTCTCAAACAGTTTATCAAAGTCTTTACTTTTATCTTTATAAGAAATAATAAGCTGCTGAAGAGCTAACTTCATTGGAGTAAGCGGATTTTTAATTTCGTGTGCAACTTGTTTTGCCATTTCTTTCCATGCAGCTTCTCTTTCCATTTCTGCCAGTTCAACCTGATTCTTTTTGAGCTCCGATGTCATTTGATTGAATCCATCTAAAAGATCTTTAAGCTCTCCTCTTTCCCTATGATCAATTTTAATATTAAGATCACCTTTACTAACAGCATCAGTAGCCTCGGTTAACCTCTTTATCGGTTGGGATATTTGATTTGCAAATAATGTACTTATAATGATTATGATGATGACAGCAAAAGAATAAATTCCAAATATCACTACGTTTATTTCTGTAGTTGAAAAAAGTATTTTTATTTTGTTGAATGCATCATTAACCGAAAGAATAAAATCTTTATTATTTACTTTTATTACCCGGTAATAAGAATCAAAATTATAATTATTTAATTTTTCAGAAGCTAAGTATTCCTTGTAACGCAAATAATTTAGATGATAGTACGCTTGAGGATTTAATTTTCTATCAAATAATCCTACTCGATTATAAATATCTTTAGAATTATAAATTTGATCGGTTGATTCATAAAGTGCAAATGATATTCCTAATTCTCGGGCTGCGTTTTCTGATGCTGTTCTAATATCACGATTTTTATTTTTTTCAACCTGACTTGTAATATGTTTCTCAATATAATTCGCTCTTATACTAAGCTCACTTAAAATACCTTCTTTCGCCCTTTCGCTTACAATTATTGTATTATATAATGCTAAAACAACAACCGGAATAATTGAAATTACTAAAAACGCTAACAGCAGTTTTGATTTAAAACTTAGATTAAATTTGCCAACACGACTAAGTAGAATAATTATAAAAGCAAATATCATAAACAAAGAATGGATGATAAATATTTTGAAGAAATTAAATAAATTCCAGGAGAATGCTTTTTCTTCTACTGAAACAGTTGTTGTGATATTCGAACCATCATTTGGAATTCTGAGTAAGTATGTTTCATACGTTTCAGTATCAAATTTAATTTTTAACCAGGCTTCGTTATAAAGACTGTCAACACTTGTTTGTAAAATTTGCTTAGTCTGGTCACGCGATGGATAAATATCTCCGTATACTTCTGTTAATCTAGAACCATCGAATTGAAATATCTTAAGTTTTTTTATATCAATAACTCTGTTTAAGATTGATAAATTCGATTCCACAAAATCCGGAAAACTTAAGGCTCCGATTGATTTTATATCAAAACTGACGAAAGCAGAAATGTATCCCTGAGTTATTCCTCTTTCTTCTATTCTGATGATACCGGTATAATATTTATTTGACTTTTCTGCTTCAGAATTTAATTCGACAATATTTATTTCATCGTTGTTACTTAGGTGTTTAAATACTTCAAAATCAGGATTTAATCCAACTGAATATTCTCCCAAAATGTTTTTGAATCTATCAAAAAATCTAATACCGGAGTTTAGCGATTCACGCTGCATAGGACTGCTCCCCCAAATTTTAAAGGCAAGGGCGTCATAATTTGCATAACGATCACCAAATATCTTTACAATATCATCCCTGCTTTTAATATCTCTTAAGGTTTCATCTAGCATAAATGAAAGCAGATTTGAATCTGCCCTGGTTATTTCCAAAGCTGTAGTCTTAAGTGATTCCCTTTCTAGCTTCGCATTAAAATAATTTAAAAGTGAAATTGATATTACCGATCCAATGAGCAGAATGAACAAATAGTTGTATGCTGAGTTTTTATTTTTAAATACAATTTGATAAAAAAGAAAAAACAGAAGTAAAACAAATATAATTAGCAATACAGGGGTTATTAATGGATCATTACTTATATAAAATGATAATCCAATGATTGACATTACTACTGCTAGAATAAAATAAATTTTACCTTTATTTAGATGTTGGATATCAACATTTAGAAATTTAAAAATCAGATTCAATAAACCAACTATTGCTAGAACAGTAGCAAAAGACAGCAGAAGCATATTAAAGTTCATTGCAAGAGATGGTAAATCAGGAATAATATTTGGCTCTTTAAAATATCTTATAGTTGAATCAAAAATGATACTTTTAATCGACGCACTTAGCCCTCTTATGAGTAAGAAAATAAAAACTGCTAATGGCAAAGAAATCAGGTATCCAATGTATTTATGCTTAACAATTTCGGATGAATAAATATATTTTCTAGTATATCTAAAAACCTGAACTGCCACAATTACCAGAAAGAACACTGTAGTTAAAAACTCTATCGGTGATTTTACTATTCCCCAGCCAAATGCTGATGAAAAATATGATGGGTCCGATAATGGTCCGCTTATAAAATTTGATGGAAACCCTACAATAAATATTAGTGCTCTTAGAGCAGATAAATAAATTAGCAGAAGAAAAAATTTAAATAAGTATGAATTGAGTTTTCTAAAATCAGTATTCAATCCAAAACCAACAAAGAAAACAGCAAGCACCACAAGAAGCGATTGAATTTTAGAAGCGGTATCTTTTATTTGAGTAATAGAATCATTTATCAACGGTTTGATAAAAGACACTATCCCGATTTTATTATTCTTGCTGTTTAATAATTCAAAGGAAAATTTTCTACCATCTTTTGATTTTTCTGCAAAAGAAGAATAATCTATATTTACATCAATTTGATACTTTGAGGTAAGTTCGTTTCTGAAACTTATATTCTTAGAATATTGATTATGGATTTTAAATTTTTCTTCGATCGGTGTGGAGATAGCAATATAAAATATATCCGATTCAAGATGAGTTGTATCGATGATAGATAAATAGTTGAGTAACTCTTTGGAGAGGAAATAAGTTTCACCTAAGGGAAAACTTAAAGGAAATAATTCATCCTGATCTATAGCAATTATCTGATTCCAGGCGATTAACTTACCGTTTGGGGCAAATATTTCAATCGAGTAATCATTAAAAACTTCATCGTTTATCAGTTTTACAATTTCTTTATATGATTCATTTTCAGGAGTTAGTGACTTTCTTAAATCTCTGCGAACAAGATTCAATTTATTTACAATATCATTTTGCTTAAGATTAAAATCATTTTTAATTGATTCTTGTAATCTTGAAATTTTATCAATTAAAATATTATCCCAATTTTCCCGTGTTTTATTTAATACGGATTCGGTAATTATACCTGAAACAGCAAGTACAATTAAAATAAAAAAGACGATAGAGAAATATTTTCTATCGCCTTTAAACTTTTCAGTAATCTTCTTAAGCATCAGTTAATAGTAAATTGAGTTATAATCCAATCAGTTCCGATTTTCTTTAATGAAATGTAAACTTGTGCAGTGCTTCTTTGACCCTTGTTGTCATAATTATATTTTCCGGTAGCATAAGAATGGTTACTATCACTTTTAATCTGACCGAGTTTAAATGATGTTACCCTATAAAGTTTAAAGAAATCTTCTACAACATAAAAAGCTTGGTTGCTGCTGTAATAGCCATTTATCCCATTTGAAAAACTAAAATAAGTTTGCAAACCAAAATATTTTGATATTCTTTCTACATTTGCATCTCTTATTCCGGATTCTATATCTTTGAAAATTAACTCTTCTTGTTGAACAACATTTTTAGAATCAGTTTTCCCGGTAAGATTAGAAGTTTGAGAAAATAAAACCGAAAACGGTAGCAAAATAATAAGTATGTAATAATATTTGTTCATATTTAAAAAGATTTGTCGTGAACCCATATTTGCAATGTTCAAATACAAGTCCACGACAAAAGTAATAAAATCTTAATTATCTCGCCAATTGTAATTTATTTAACTTACGTTCGCCAGTTATTACAACAGGTTTTAATTGTGGTTCACCTTGTACAAGTTGGAATGCCCAATCAAAAACTACTCTGTCTGCAGTAATACTTTTTACTCTTATTTTTGCAAAGTGGTTATCCCATGTCCAGATTACATATGTATGACCAATCTGTGCAATTTCTTCTTTGTTAACTGCCCAGCCGCTTGAAGGAGCATATGGGATATCATAAATATCACTCGTAGATCCCATATCCTGAATATCAGTATCATCATATACTAGCAGATATGCGGCACCCTGATAAATTTCAAAAAAGAAATCAGCATCAGTACTGTTATAAGGAACAACTGAATAATCAGTAAATGTGTATCCCGAGTTATTTGGGAATCTTCTGTAATCAAAAATTGATTGATTAAATCCTTCAGGTCTTGGTGTTGAATAGATTACATCATAACTAAGTTCACTTTCATTTCCGTTATAATCATAAGCAGCAACGCCATAATAATATTTATTACCATTTACTGCCTCAAGATCTGCAAAATGAGTACCTGATGTTGAACCTATTAACTCATATTTTCCTTCATATGTGTAATTAAAATATACATTATACCCGGCAACATCGGATTCTCTATTTCGGTCCCAATATATATTAACTCTGCTATCACCATTTAAAACCTGTATTCCAGATGGTGGTGCAGGAGCAGTATAATCATTGTGATAAATGTCATTAATATCGCAGGAAGTTATTATTAAAACTGATGCGAATAGGATTGTTAAGAATGTTAGCTTTTTCATTTTGTTCACCTTTAAGTGTGTTTACGTTTTCAGATAAGGTAAGCCAAATGAAATGCCACTTAAAAAGCAGCAATATTGATATAAAATGCAGTCTAAATAGAATAAATGTATAGTTAAGTAAACAATAAGTGAACAGTTATATATAACAATGTCATCTTAGATATTTGAAAATTTACTTTCAAAAAACATCATGGCTTTGTTTATAACTCCAATGGATTTACCAGTTAAAAGTCTTTTATCAAATGGTGTATTAGCTGATTTTGATAGGAATTTTTTCTTATCAACGGTCCAAACAGCATCAACATCTAAAATTGTTAAATTTACAATTTCACCTTGTTTGATTTCAGGAACAGGTAGATTAAGAATTTTTCTTGGATTGATTGAAAGTTTTTCAACCATCTGTTCAAGTGATAATACTTTTTTATGATAAAGTTCAGTAAAAGCTAAACCAATTTGGGTTTCCAATCCGATTATTCCATTGGGTGCATACTCAAATTCCATTTCCTTTTCTTCCAAAGAATGCGGCGCATGGTCTGAAGCGATACAATCTATTGTTCCGTCCTTTAATCCTTTAATAATCTCATCAACATCAGATTTTGTTCTTAAAGGTGGATTCATCTTTACATTTGTATCATAAGTTTTAACTGCATCATCAGTTAATGTAAAATGATGTGGAGCAACTTCTGCTGTAACTCTTATTCCCTTTTTCTTTGCTTCACGAACCATCTCAACAGATTTTTTACTGCTGATATGTGCGATATGAACTTTAGCATCGGTGTATTCAGCCATTAAAATATCTCGCATTACTATTAAATCTTCAGCTACAGAAGGAATTGGAGGAAGCCCAAGCAATGTGGAATTTATGCTTTCATTCATTGCACCACCTGCAAGTGATTCATCTTCACAATGTTCAATTATTGGAAGATTAAACATCTTAGCATACTCGAGTGAGCGTTTTAAAATTGAAGCTGTTTTGATCGCAATTCCATCATCAGAAAATCCAACCACACCTGCATCTTTTAATTCAGCCATTGGAGAAAGCACTTCGCCTTTTCTTCCTACAGTTGCCGCACCAACCGGATAAACATCAACCAAATGATTTGCTGATTGTTTTTTAATTAATACTACCACTTCTGCAGAATCAATTGCCGGATCTGTATTTGGCATACAGGCAATTCCGGTGAAGCCGCCATTAGCTGCTGAGTTACAACCTGTTACAACTGTTTCTTCATCTTCCCTTCCGGGTTCGCGCAGGTGAACGTGCATATCAAAAAATCCAGGAACGATATACTTTCCATCTAATTCAAAAACTTTAGCATCCTTTAATTCTGCTTCAGTAAGCCTGCCGATGTTTTTGAATATACCATCTTCAATTAAAATGCTAACATTTTTTTCATTAACATTTTGATGTGGATTTATGATGTTTATGTTTTTTAATACTACTTTCATTTGTCAAAACTTTCTAATTAAGTGTTCCGAGCAAATACAGCACTGCCATTCTGACAGCAACACCATTTGTAACTTGTTGTAAAATTATTTGTGATGATCCGTCTGCAACTTCTGAAGATATCTCAACGCCCCTATTTATAGGGCCTGGATGAAGTATCACAATTTCTTTACCATTTTTTTCTAATCGCTCTCTATCAATTCCAAAATACTTGGAGTATTCTCTGATTGAAGGGAAATATTCACGTGCTTTTCTTTCAAGTTGAATTCTCAACACATTCAATACATCATTTTCCTGAATTGCTTCATCAATATTGTGAATCACATCTACACCAAGTTCATTTAGAAATTTTGGAATCATTGTAGAGGGGCCGCAAACGGAAACTTTAACGCCCATTGTTTTTAATCCATAAATATTTGAAAGCGCCACACGGCTATGCGCAACGTCCCCTACAATACAAACTTTTAATCCTTCAAGTTTTCCCAGCTTTTCACGTATAGAATACATATCAAGTAAGCCCTGAGTTGGATGTTCATGAATTCCATCGCCTGCATTTATTACATTTGAATCAGATAACTTGGTAAGCATTAATGGTACTCCAGCACAAGCGTGTCTAACAACAATCATATCAACTTTCATCGCTTCAATATTTTTTACTGTGTCCTTAAGTGTTTCGCCTTTGCTTACACTGCTTCCAGAAACTGCAAAGTTTACTGAATCTGCAGAAAGTCTTTTTTCTGCCAGCTCGAAAGAAATTCTTGTACGAGTTGAACTTTCATAAAAAAGATTTACAACTGTTTTACCTTGAAGTGTAGGAACTTTTTTAATTGGTCTCTCAAGAATTTCACGGAATGTTGTAGCTGTGTCTAGTATTAGCTGGATATCTTCTTTTGGAAAATCCTTTAGACCTAATAAATGTCTGCTTGATAATGACATAGTTTTTATTTCTTTTCTGATTCAATAATATAGATGGCATCTTCACCATCGTGTTCTTTAATTTTAACTTTTATTTCTTCATTATGTGATGTAGGAATATTTTTTCCGACATAATCTGCACGGATTGGTAACTCTCGATGACCGCGATCAATCAATATGCAAAGCTGGATAGACCTTGGTCTTCCCATATCCATAATCGCATTTAATGCTGAACGAACTGTTCTTCCGGTAAACAAAACATCATCAACAAGAATTATATCTTTTTCATTTATATCAAAGGTGATATTCGAAACGGATACTTCGGGTTGTTTTAATCTTGTTCTAAAATCATCACGATAAAGTGTCACATCAAGAACTCCAAACGGTATATCTACATTGTCGATGAGCTTTAACTTTTCAGCAATTCGCTTACCTAAAAATTCACCGCGAGTTCTCATTCCCATTAGCACAAGATTTTGCGAACCTTTGTTTTTTTCAAGAATTTCGTGAGCCATTCTTGTAAGGATTCGGTCAAATCCTTCGGCATCTATTATTTTTGATTTTACATCCATATACAAAAAAGCCTCTTCGGATTAATTATCCTCAGAGGTTACCTTATTTTAATTTTACTTGTATTTTCTTTCATCCTTTTCCATCTCACGGGATAGAGTTAAAGGTAAATTTTTATTTGATCCAAACTTAAGGGTATTAATTTTTAAAGTAAAGTTTAAATCAGTTTTCATTAGAAAATATTTTTTATATTTGCCTTGCAAATAAATCACCTTTTCGAGCTGTAGCCCTGATCAGAAATCGGGATAAACTCCGCCCGGTAACGCGTCCCGATAGGTCGGGAAGGTCGTGGTTCTTTTTAATATTGCTTGTTCACTTTTTCGGGGTGTAGCGCAGCCCGGTAGCGCG
>Ga0105099_10000905_pt1 | contig 19498 bp, 19 predicted proteins | sample PPLLak3cmMay2015_2_FD_79138 | JGI IMG/M metagenome (GOLD analysis project Ga0105099, IMG submission 79138) | Freshwater sediment microbial communities from Prairie Pothole Lake near Jamestown, North Dakota, USA - PPLs Lake P8 Core (1) Depth... | ecosystem: Environmental > Aquatic > Freshwater >... | reverse complement strand
TCCTAGTGAATGGTGTTTTTTCGGAATTTGCGGCTGAACCACCGCGAAAGAAGGCTGACCGCGAGAATGATGATCGTCAGGATCGCGGCCGAAGCATAAGCCCGCGCCTGAACCTCGGGGTAGGGCGTACCGAGCTGGAAAAAGATCGCCAGGGGCAGGGTTGCCGCCGGCTCGAACAGGTTCCAGGGGATCCGGTCGGAAAAGCCGGCGGTGAAAAGGACTGAGGCGGCATCGCCGATGCCCCGGCCGAAGGCGATCAGGATCGCGGTAATGATCCCCGGAAGGCATTGCCGGACGATGACATGGAAGGCCGTCTCGAGCTTTGTCGCGCCAAGCGAGGCCGAGGCGTCGCGGAGCGAATGGGGCACAAGCCGGACGACTTCGTCCATAGCCCGGGCCATGATCGGAAGCTCGAGAAGGGCCACGGTGATGATCCCGGCCAGGAGCGACGTCCGCAACCCGACCATCATCATCAGGATGAATCCGAACGCCCCGTAGACGATCGACGGGATCCCCCAAAGGACGTCCAGGGCAAACCGAGTGATAACGGCCAGCCGCGACTTCCGCCGGGAATAGACGTTGATATAGAGGACGATGGGCAGACTGAGGATGAGGGCCAGGAGGGTCGCCCCGCCGGCCAGCTCCAGCGAGCCGACGATCGCGTTGAGGATCCCGCCCTCTTTGCCCAGGTAATAGCCGCCCTTGGGCGTCTGGGTGATCATCGCCAGGTCCAGCGCCGGGAATCCTTTGACGACGATCGTCCCGATGATCAGGAGAAAGCTCCCGGCAACGATGACGGTCGAGCCGATCATCAACGCCTTAAAGAGCGTTTCTTCCGCTTTTCGGCGCCGGAATCCCATCACTCCGCCTTTCGTTCCGCCCGTATCAGGACGATCCGGGCGATGACATTGAAGATGAGGACGATCAGGAGCAGGACCAGGGCGGCCAGCATCAAAGCCCCGTCATACAACGGAATCGACATCATTTCCCCGTAGTTGTTGGCCAGGAGGGCGGGCAACGGGTAGGCGCTGTCGAACGGGGACTTCGGGATCATCGGGATGTTGCCGACGACCATGAGGACGGCCATCGTTTCGCCGAACGCCCGGGAAAACCCGAGGACGACGGAGGCCAGCATCCCGGCCAGGCCTTTACGCAGCACCACGTGCTTGACGGTTTCCCATTTCGTCGCTCCAAGCGAAAGCGACGCGTCCCGGAGCGATTGGGGCACCGAGGCGAAGACTTCCAGCGAAACGTGAATGATCGTCGGAAAAACCATGATCGCCAGGACGATCGCCCCGGCCAGCACGGAGTATCCGGAAGAATATTTTCCGAACAGGGGAGCGATCTTGGCCACCAGCGGCACGATCATCAGGACGCCCCAGACGCCGAATACGACCGAAGGGATTCCGGACAGGAGATCGACGACGGGTTTGATGATTTCCCGGACTCGCCGGGGAGCGTATTCGGAAAGATAAATCGCGCAGAGAAGCGAGATCGGGACGGCCAGGATCATCGCCGCGAACGTCACCCAGAACGTCCCGATCAGGAAGGGGTAGAGCCCGAACTCGCCTTTCAGCGGATGCCAGGACGAGCCCAAGAGAAGCTCGCCGAACGAACGAACGGCCAGAATGCTCCGCGACTTGCCGTAGAGGCCGAACAGCATCAGAAAGACAAAGACCCCCGGCACGGCGGTGAGAACCAACATCGCCCGCCGGGAGAGGAGGTCTTTCAGCTGCCGTTTGGCCATCGTTTCTTTATTTCAGCTTCTCGAGCCCCGCTTTGAGCTTATCGTCGCCGAGCCGGATATACCCGGTCTCGGGAACATATTTTTGCCCTTCGTCGAGAATCCAGCGGAGGAACGCGATCGCCGCCGGCTTGTTCGGCGCACCCTTCGAGACGAAATAGAGATCCCGGGCCGGCGGCGAGGGATAGCGCCCGTCGGCAATGGCCCCGGTCAATTCGTCCCGCGTTTGGTAGAACCGTTCGGCCGGGTCGATCGTTCCGTTTCCGTCCAGGTCGATGGGAACGGCGACGAGACCGGCCACGGGGACCAGCGTTTTCGGGTCATAGGCGAAATTGACGTTATTGAAGCCGATACCGAGAGGGTCCCGGCGGACGGCGTCGGCCAGCCCGGGATCGCCGTAAACGGCGACTCCGGCCAGGTCCTCCTGCCTCTTCCCGAGGTAAGCCGCCCAGGTTTCGGCCGCCCCGCAGGCGTCCGATCGGGTGAAGACATGGATCGGAGCCGGCGCTTTGATCCCCAGCACGGCGGCCCAGGTCGTCGCGGTTTTGGTGATCCAGATGTCGGTGAAGGCCTTATTGGTCAGGCCCTTTTCCAGAAGCGTTTTAAGATAGGGATTCTTTGCGCTGATCATCGGGACGACGGCGTCTTTCGTGACGGCAAACGGCTTCGCCCCTTTCTCGATTTCGGCGGGATGGATGTCGCGCGAGACCATGCCGAAATCGACCATGCCGGCAAGAGCATCCGCGATCCCCTTGCCCGCGCCGCCGGCCTGAACGTCGATTTTCACCTTCGGATAGATCTTCTGGAATTCTTCCGCCCACTTGACGACCATGGGATAGAGGGCCCAAGCGCCGGAAATCGAAACCCGTCCCTCGGGAACAGGCGTCTGGGCGCATCCGAGGGCGAAGGCGGAAAGGACGAACGCCGCACTGAGAATCAGGCTCATCGTTTTCTTCACGGAAAACTCCTTTTAAAATGCGGCCTGGAATTGGACAAGAAGGGCCTTGTTGACCGTTTGGGCCCGCTCGTTTCGCGAATATTCATAATTCACCTGAACCTTTGTTTTATCCGCGAAAAACCAGTTCAAGCCGGCGGTATAGACATCCACCCGGTCGTCCCCGGCATCCCTGTTTTTATCGAACGTATCGAACATCGCCGCGATTTGCAGCTTTTTGAGAAGGAGGAAATACGTCCCCCGGACAAACCAGCCGAATTTGTCCGTGGCGTCGTCGACCGCCCAGATGATTTCCCCTTTTAAAGTCGCCCGGCCGAGGGAAACAACCGCGTCGAGGCCGGTCCGGTCACGGGTCGTCGCCGGCGTTCGCGTCGCGGCATTATAAAGGCCCCGATAGAGGCTGCCCCCGAGACTGAGAAAGTCGAACGGCTTGACCCGAATCCGGCCGGCGAAATCTTTCTTGTCGTTCGTGTCCGCTTTATTGGCTCCGGCCCCGTTGAAAAATCCGACGCTGTAATCGAAGATCGAATACTTGCCGGTCAGCGTCGCCCCTACATCCCGGCCGAACGTTCCCAGGTCCCGTCCGGGGGCCAGCTTCTCGACGGGCTGAGCGTAATTGATCATCTCCAGATCCGAAGCCGACGTCGTGCTTTCGAAACCGAATGGGACGTAGAACTGGCCGAAGCGCAGCGTCGCCGCTTCCGAGAACACGGCGTCGATTTGGGCTTCGACCAGGACGGGCGAGCGGACGGCGTCGATAACGAATTTGCCCTTCAGGGATTTCGTCAAATCGGCCGTAAGGCCGAAGCGGGCCCGGCGGACTGAAACCGAATCCGCGCCAGCTTCTTGCTTTTTACCTAATATCTGGACGTAACCGGAAAGCTTTATGGCTTTGCCCGCCGTCACCGCCGGCGGAGCGGCGGCTTCTTGAGCGAACGAAAAGGAAGTCCATGACAATATAATCAGCGAGACGGAGATTTTGCTCAGATTCACCGAATTCTCCTGTTTAGATGATTTAGTTTATAGAGCATGTCGGCTATTCTATTAAAAAATTATTTTTCCTTTTCCTGTATGGAATTATGTTTTTTTTCTTCCCAAGCCAGAAGAGCTAGCCGGGTGCTTTCGGCCACATCGGCGAAAGAAGTTCCCTCGAGTATTTCGGCGATCGCGTCGCGATTTTTCTTCCAGAGCCAACGAAGGCCGCAGAAATTCTCCCTGGGACAGACCTCATGCGCGGTGACGCTGACGCAGTCGATCGGGGCCAAAGGACCATCCATGACCCGGATGATCTCGGCTACGGAGATTTTTTCGGGCGGCTTGGCCAGGACATATCCCCCATTGGGTCCTTTCCGGCTTTTTAAAAAACCGGCCCGTTTGATCTGGAGAAGGATCTGCTCGAGAAACCGCTCGGGGATATCTTGGGCTTTGGAGATGTCCCGGATATGGAGAGGATCTTCTCCATAATGGAGCGCCAACTCGAGCATCGCCCGGCTGGCATACTCGCCTTTTGTCGATAGCCTCAATGACTTTTCCTAATAGTCGACCGTGTCAATCGATCATCTGATTTATCACGATTTTAGGCTCATGTCAACATTCTCTGTGATAGAATGTCCTCCGGGCGGAAACCATGGTTTTTCGGTGGAGCGACCTTCCTTTTCGGCGAAAAATCCTTATTCTGATTCTTGCCAACATCATTCTCGGCGGCCTGTTCGTCCTCTTGGTCGGGACGCGGCTCGAACATCGGACAATCATCTCCTTGGCCGAAACCCGGGTTCGCCACGACCTCGTCTCGGCTCGAACGGTCTACGCCTCGATTTTAGAGAACATGATGACGGCCGTCGCCTCGGCGGCCGACCGCGACGCGATTCGCCTGCGCATCGGCAATCCGTCGGATCCCGCCCTCGGAGCCATCCTCGGCCGCGTCGCCCAAATCGGCCGTCTCGATTTTCTCACCTTTTTAAACGCCGAAGGCCGTGTCCTCGCCCGGTCGGATTCGAACGCTTCGGTCGGAGATTTCCTCGATCTTGATCCTTTCTTCCAAAAGATTCTTGCGGGCGAACGAATCGAGGCGACCCGCCGGATCTCCGCTTCAGCCCTCCGGAAGGAAAGCACGTGGCTGGAAGCTTCCGGCCCCTCTCTCGTCCTTTTCGCCGCCGTTCCGGTGCGCGATAACGCCGGGCAAGTGATCGGGATTCTCTATGGGGGCCGGCGGATCAGCGGCGACAACGAGATCGTCGATAAAATCAAGGCCACCGTGTTTGATGATGTCGCCTCGAGCGCGGGCGACGAAGGGGCTGTTTCAGTTTACATGGACGATATCCGGGCGGCCACAACGCTGGTCGATGCCGAAGGAGCCCGGGTCACGGGGACCAGGGGCGATCCGGACCTCCTCCGTGACGCGCTCCGCCTCGGCCGGCCCTGGACGGGACGGGCCCGCGTTTTCGACGAGTGGTACATCGCCGCCGCCGAGCCGCTCGCCGACCACGACGGGACGCCTGCCGGGATGCTGATTCTCGGCCTCCGCGAGCAGCCCTTCATCGCCCTGCGCAACGCCTTGAGCGTGAAATTCGCCTTGCTCGGCCTCCTCGGCGCGTTTGTTCTCTTGTTTCTCCTGATCCGCCTGACCGGCCGCCTCGTCCGCCCGCTCGGCGATGTCGTTGCGGCCGCCTCCCGGGTCGCCCAGGGTGACTTGAATCTCCAAGTCGAGGTGAGCAGCCGCGACGAAATCGGGGAGCTCGGGTCCGCCTTCAACCGGATGACCGCCGAGCTCCGGAAAGCCAAGGCGAACCTTCTTCAGTGGACTTGGACGCTCGAGGGCCGGGTCGTGGAACGAAACCAAGCCCTCCGGAATATCCAGGATTCGATGGCCCGGTCGGAAAAGATGGCCTCGCTCGGCCAGCTTTCGGCCGGCATCGCTCACGAAATCAACAATCCCCTGACGGCGATTCTTCTGAATGTCCATCTCCTCCTCGAACGGGCCGCCCCGGACGATCCCCAGGCCGCCGCCCTCCGCCTCATCGCCGAAGAAACGGAACGGTGCGCCGAGATCGTCAAAGGCCTCCTGGATTATTCTCGGAGGACGCCGCCGGAACGAACATCCGTCGATCTCAATTCCCTCATCGAGCGGACGGTCGGCCTGCTGTCCGGACAAGCCTGGGCCCGCAACGTCCGGATCGTCCGGGACCTCGACCGTTCCCTTCCCCCGATGCCCATGGAAGGAACCAAGGTCCAGCAGGTGTTCTGGAACCTGATTCTCAACGCCTGCGAAGCCATGCCCGCCGGCGGAGAGCTCGCCGTCTCCACCCGCCGATCGGCCGACGGCCGGGAGGCGGAAATCGTGTTCGCCGATTCCGGGCCCGGGATCCCCGGCGAAATCATCGGCCGCATTTTCGACCCGTTCTTCACGACCAAGCCCTCGGGAACCGGGCTCGGCCTGGCCGTCGCCGCCGGGATCGTCGAGCAGCACGGCGGGACGATCTCCGTCCGGAGCGAGGCTGGCCGCGGCGCGGTCTTTACGGTACAATGGCCTTTATCGGAAACGGAAAACGGGAATAAAGGAAGCCGTCCATGACCGAGGCGAAACGCAGGATCCTGGTCGTCGACGACGAGCGCAGCGTCGCCCAGGGCATCGCCCTGGCCCTGGCTTCCGATGACGTCGAGATCGAAACCGTTTTATCCGGCGAGGACGCCCTGATCCGCATGGTCGCGGTTCGCTACGACCTGATCATCTGCGACTTGATGATGCCCGGGCTGAGCGGCCTCGACCTCCTCAAATCGTTTCGGGAATACCGCCCCCACACGCCGGTTCTCATGATCACCGGATACCCGACCCACCGGACGGCCGAAGAATCCCTGAAAATGGGCGCCGTCGCATACATCACGAAACCCTTTACCCCGGCGGACATCCGGGCCGCCGCGGCCAAGGCGCTCGCCTCGGCGGGTTCTCCTCTATGACGGGGACCTTTATCCGGCCGGACGGCTGCCCCGTATGCCGCGGCCGGGAAATCGCCCTTTGGAAAAAAGGGAACTTCGCTTACGAGGGCCTCTCTCCCGAGCAGATCAAGATCACCGACAGCGAATACGGGAAGATCTGGAATCTCTCCGCCTGCTCGACCTGCGGCCATATCTTCGCCGATCCAGCCCCGGCCCCGGACTTTCTCTCGGCCCTGTACGGCCGGGTCGAAGATCCCCTGTACGACCAGGAGGCCGAGGGCCGAACACAGAATTTTCTCCCTATTTTGGACCGGCTGGACGCCTTCCGACCCGGACGCGGACGGCTCTTCGACGTCGGCGCGGCCACGGGCCTTCTCTGCGCCGCAGCCCGGCGGCGCGGCTGGGATGTCGACGGTGTCGATCCGAGCGCCTGGGCCGTCCGTTTCGCTTCGGAAAAACACGGGATCGTCCTCCGCGAAGGCGGGTTCGAAGACATCGCGATCCGGGCCGCATCGTTTCAAGCCGTGACGATGGTCGATTTCATCGAGCACACGCCCCGGCCGGCCGCGGCCGTCGCCAAAGCCTTTTCGATTCTTGCTCCCGGCGGCCTCCTTTGCCTCGTCACGCCCGACATCCACAGCCGGCTGGCCCGGTTGGCCGGGCGGCGCTGGTGGCACCTGCGGCCGGGACACGTGGCCTATTTTTCGAAGGAAAGCCTCCGCGTCCTCCTGGAGGAGGCCGGGTTCCGGATTCTGGATCATCGGCGCTACGCCTGGACGTTCAGCTTGCATTACCTCGTGTCCCGCCTCAAGCCGCTCCGGATCTTCACCCGAGCCCGGGCCTCTTCTTTTCTTCGCCGGATCCCGATAAAATTGTCGCTCGGCGATTCGTTCGAAATCTACGCCGTGAAGGACGGAACCGCATGAACGCCTATCTTCGGGCCCTCCGGCTGGAGCGCTGGCCCCGGAGCCTGGCCATCTTCATCGGGACAGCCGTTTTCGTTTTTCTCCACCGGGATGAAGCCGCCGCGTTCTCCGCCCTGGAGATCGCCTGGCGCCTGGCGGCGGCGTTCCTCCTCACCTGGGGCATCTCGACAGCCAACTACGTTCTCAACGAGATCGTCGATCGCCCCTTCGACGTTCATCATCCGACCAAGCGGCTCCGGCCCCTCGTCAGCGGCGAGATCCGGCAGCGCCCCTTCGCCTTGATCGGCGTCGGCCTTGCGGCCGCCTGCCTTGGCGCGTCCGGTCTTCTCTTCGACCGGACTTTGTTTCTCGGCCTGCTTGCGCTCCTGGTCGCCGGCGTCATTTATAACGTCCGCCCGATCCGGGCCAAGGACATTCCCTTCTTCGACTCGATATCCGAATCGGTCAACAACCCGATCCGGTTCATGATCGGCTGGTCGGCCCTGGCCGTGACCGGGGAGCTGCCTCCCCTATCCGTCCTCGTCTGCTGGTGGGCCTTCGGCAATTTTCTCATGATCGCCAAACGGTTGTCGGAATTCCGCTTTCTCAAGGACAAAGCCGGCGAATACCGCGCTTCCCATCGGAAATACACGCGGACGTCTTTGGTCGCGGGGATGACCGCCAGCGCGGTCATCTGCCTGCTTGCCTTTCTCTATTTCGCCCGGGATTTCCGGCTCCAATCGTTCTATGCCATCGCCCCGTTCCTCCTGTTCTTTTTCGGTTTGATCTTTCGCAAGACGCTCCGCGAGGCCGAAGTGATGGAAGAGCCGGAGAAGCTGTTCGTCCGGCCGAAATACGCCCTGTACGCAATCTTTCTCGTCGCCCTGTTCACCCTCGCCTTTTTCAAGGACGCCGTCGGGCGCTGACCGGCCGTGGCGTCGCGAAAAGCCGTCCTCCTTGTCGCCACGACAAACCGCGGAAAAGCCCGGGAAATCGCCGCCGCATTTTCGTCTTTCCCCGTCCGCGTCCTCTCCCTTTCGGAGGCCGGGATCAGCCTGCCGTGCCCCGAGAAAGGATTGACGTTCGAAGCCAACGCCCGGGAAAAAGCCGAATTCTACAGCCGCCGCAGCGGTTGCCTGACACTGGCCGAAGATTCCGGCCTCGAAATCGAAGCCTTGGGAGGAAAGCCGGGCATTTACTCCGCTCGTTTTTCCGGACCGGCCTCAACCGACGCCCGCAACGTGGCTAAGGTTCTCCGCCTTCTCGCGGCCTTTCCCCGGAACCGGCGCCGGGCCCGATTCGTCTGCACCATGGCGCTGGCCCGCGACGGCCGGGTTCTCGAGGTCGTCCGCGGAACCGTCCGGGGGACCATCGCCCCGGAGCCGCGCGGCAAAAACGGCTTTGGGTACGATCCGATTTTTTATTATCATCCTTATCGCCGGACATTTGCCGAAGTTTTCCCGGCGGAAAAGAATTCCGTCAGCCACCGGGGCCGGGCTCTGGCGGCAATGATTCGCCGGCTCCGCCGCCATCTCGACTCGTAAATAATGCAGGCAAATAAAGGAGGCCCTTCCCCTTTCGGGGAAGGGCCTGAATGCAGGAAATAACCCGCAAGGAGGGAGCGCCGAACCCTAGACCGTCAGCCGGTCCTTGAACTTGAGGAATGTTTTCTCGCCGATTCCCCGGACCTTCATCAGATCTTCGATCTTCTTGAACGGGCCGTTCGTTTTGCGGAATTCGACGATCCGCTGGGCGACCTTGGCCCCGACGCCGGGCAGTGTCTGCAGCTCGTCCGTCGTCGCCATATTCAAGTTGACCTTCTCCGCGGCGACTTTATCGCCGCCTTTTTTTTCGGCCGTTTGGGCGGTTCCGGCCAGGGCCGGAAGGACCAAGAGGGCCGCGATGACGCTGAGCGCCACGCCTTTCGCCAACAAGCTCTTCATGTCGAGCCTCCTTTCGCTCCATATATAAGCGTCCGGCATGCCAAATTCGCCAATTTTGTATTTTGTTTATTACGTATTAGTTATAAAAGTCTAACGCCCGATTCGAGACAACCCCGGTAGTCGATCCGGGACGAGCGCGTCAACGAAAAGCGATGTCAGGAATAATCCGAATCGGCCGGGTCCCGCCACCCGGTCAGGCTCTTGGATGACTTTTGCGGTAAACGTCGAGAAGCTGCGGCAGGTCGATATGGGTGTATTTCTGGGTCGTCCCCAGGCTTTCGTGGCCAAGGAGCTCCTGGATCACCCGGAGATCGGCCCCGCGGCCGAGGAGATGGCTGGCGAACGAATGCCGCAGAGAATGAGGGCTGATTTTCCGCCGGATCGATGTTCGCTTGATGTACTTGGCCACCAGCCGCTCGACCGACCGGGTCGTCAGCCGCTCGCCCCGGTAATTCAGGAACAGGGCGGGTTCGTCGAAGCGCTCCGCAAGAAGGGCGGGACGCTTTTCGACATAGGTCAGGAGACTTTCGGCCGCGGTTCGGCCGAACGGAACGATCCGTTCTTTCCTTCCCTTGCCCCGGACCCGGACGAGCCGCTCGTCCAGCCCGACGTCGGCCAAGTCGAGCCCGACCAGCTCGCTGACCCGGATGCCGGACGCGTAAAAAAGCTCGAAGATCGCCCGGTCGCGCGGACCGAGCCGGGATTTTTTATCGGGCAGGTCGAGAAATTCGCCGATCTCGCCCTCGGAGAGGAAGCCGGGAACAGGGCTGTCGAGCTTGGGGCGGGTCACGATCTTGGCCGGATTGTCTTCGCAAATCCGGTTTTTAAGGCAGTATTGGAAAAAGGACCGGACGGCGGCCAGTTTCCGGACGACCGAAGTTTTCGCGAGCCGCCGGTCATGAAGCTCGGCCATCCAGCCGCGGAGAACGACATTATCGATGCCCGACAAGCGGATTTTCCGGCCTTCGAGATAGACCGCCAGCTGATGGAGGTCCCGCCGGTAAGCGGCAATCGTATGGGCCGAAGCGTTCCGCTCGTGGCGGAGATACTCGAGAAATTCGTCGATGTCTTTGCGCATAAGCCGGCTTACCGGCCGGATTTGAAGGCGCAACCGACATGGGCGCCGTCGCAGAACGGCTTGTGTTCGGAGGCGCCGCAACGGCACAGGGTGACACGGTTCCGGATCTCATAGACCGTTCCATCAGCCGATTCGACGGGGATTCGGCCTTTGACCCAAAGAGGGCCGCTCGCCCCGGACTCCCGGTTTTCGATTAAGCCGATGGAAGGCGAGAGCTCCGGTTCGATAGGCTGCCCGGTTTTCTTGTCCCAGGCGACGAGCGAGCCGGACGGACAATCGCAGGATTCCCGAACGGCCAGGTCGCGGTTTTCGGGTTTATCGGATGCTTCGGCCAGGGTCCAAGCGTCGCCCCCTCGATGGCAAAACCGGGCCAGGGCGCAGATTTTTCCCGACCAGGTCAGGTCGACCTCGGGCCCTTCGGTCTTTTCGGCGTTTTCCAAATAAGGCTCGTTCCCCGCGGTTTCCGTCCCGTCAAAGCCGGTTTTCAGGTGGGAGCCGTCGCAGAAAGGAGGATTCTTCGTCGCTCCACACCGGCACAAGGCATAGCTCGCGGTGACCGGGTATTCCCGCCCTTTTTCCCAGCGCTCGGGCTCCCCGTCTGCGCCGATGACGATCAGGGCTTCGGCCAGGGGGACACACCCGGTCACGATATACGGGCCATTCCTCGTCACCTTGATTTTCCCCTTGGGGCGGGCGTCGCTCATGAATCTCGGCCTCGAGTCTTATTATAACCTGCCCAATTCACACTTTCTAATAATAAAAAACATATAAGAAAAATATTTTTATGAATTGCGCAGGTTAACTGGGTTGGGCCCAAGGTGTCAATAATTTTTCGAGGAACGATCGCCGGATCAAGAAGCCGCGGGTTCTTCGCCGGAACCCGAGGGCGGAGCCGGTTCCGGCGCTTTCGGCTCGGCCGCGGATTTTTTTTCTGGAGGAGGCACCGGGGCGGCCGGGTCGCGCCAGCCGCAGATCTCGTCGACGCAATATTTATACGTCCCGTCTTTTTTCGTCGATTTCTGCAGGATGAACGTTTTGCCGCACTTGGGGCAGGGTTCCTTCAGGGGTTCGTCCCAAGTCGCGAACCGGCATTTGGGAAAAGAGCTGCAGCCGTAGAAAAATTTCTCCCGCTTGGTCTTGCGCTTGAGGATCGTCCCGCCGCAGTCGCGGGGACAGGGGATCCCGGTGTCGACCTTTTCCTTCTTCTTGATGTACTTGCACTTTGGATAATCGGAGCAGGAGATGAACATCCCGTAGCGGCCTATCCGCTGAACCAGGTTCGCCCCGCAGGTCGGGCACTTTTCCTCGAGCGGGACGGGCTCCTTCTTGTACAAGTCGTCGGAATAATCGCATTCCGGGTAGCCGGAGCAGGACTTGAACCGGCCGAACTTGCCGCCCTTGTTGACCAGCTGCTTGCCGCATTTCGGGCATTTTTCGTTTATCGGGATTCCGGTCCCGGCCACACTTTCGACCTTGGCCCCGACGGCCAGGTCCTTCTCCAGGCGCGCGTAGAAATCCCGCATCGCCCCGACCCCATTCAGGGTCCCTTCGCTCACCTGGTCCAGCTCCTGTTCCATCAAGGCTGTGAACTCGTATTCCATCAAGTCGGGGAACAGCTTGACCAGAAAATCGGTGACGAACATGCCCAGGTCCGTCGGGAGGAATTTATTCTCTTCCTTGATGACATAGACCCGGCTTTGGATTGTGGAGATGATCGGGGCGTAAGTCGAGGGGCGTCCGATTCCCCGGGCTTCGAGTTCCTTCACCAGCGTGCCCTCGGTATACCGGGCCGGCGGCTGGGTGAAACTTTGTTTCGGCTCGAGCTCGGCCAGCTTCAGCGTTTCGTCCTTCTTGACTGGGGGAAGCTCATCTTCCTCGTCTTCTTCGCGCTTGGGATAAAGCTCCCACCAGCCCTTAAACTTGACCACGCCTCCCTTGGCGGTGAACAGGAATTTCTCGCCGGCGGAGATTTCCAGGGCGGTTTCCTCGAGGATCGCCGAGCTCATCTGGGAAGCCATAAACCGGTTCCAAATCAGCTGGTAGAGGCTGAACTCCTCTTTCTTGAGATACGGACGAACGACGTCCGGAGTCAGCTCGGGCGACGTCGGCCGGACAGCCTCGTGGGCGTCCTGGGCCTGGCTTTTATTGGCATAGACCCGCACGTGGGCCGGGACATGGCGGGGAGAATATGTTTTGGCAATGTACGTCCGGGCCCACTCCTGGGCCTCGGCCGAGATCCGGACCGAATCCGTTCGCATGTACGTGATGAGGCCCATCGGGCCGCGCTCGCCGAGGGGCAGGCCCTCGTAAAGCTTCTGGGCGACGGACATCGTCTTCTTGACCGGAAAGCGGAGAAGCCGGAAGGCTTCCTGCTGGAGGGTGCTGGTGATGTAAGGCGGGGCCGGATTTCGCTTCTTTTCCGTGACGGTGATGTTCCGGACGACATACGCGGCGCCTTTAAGGGCGTCGACGATTGACCGGGCCGAATCGCCGTCGCCGATCTTGGCCTTTTTCCCTTCGATCTTGGACAGGGTCGCCTTGAACCGGGGCGGCAGGGAGGCCTCCAGGTGGGCGAAAATCGTCCAGAATTCCTCGGGCTTGAAGGCCAGCCGCTCCCGCTCCCGCTCGACGATCAGCCGGAGAGCGATGCTCTGGACGCGGCCGGCGGAGAGGCCCCGGCCGATTTTTTTCCAGAGGAGAGGGCTGATTTTATAGCCCACGAGCCGGTCGAGGATGCGGCGGGCCTGCTGGGCTTCGAACATATGGGCGTCGAGCGCCCCCATGTGCTGGACGGCCTCTTCAATCGCGTGCTTGGTGATTTCATGAAGCCGGACCCGGAAGATCGGCTTTTTTTCGTCCGCAAAGAGGGATTTCAAGTGCCAGCAGATGGCCTCCCCCTCCCGGTCGGGGTCGGCCGCCAGGATGATCGACGAGGCTTCTTCGGCCGCCTTCTTCAGCTCGCCGACGACCTTGCTGCGCTCGGGGATGATGATGTACTGGGGCTCGAAATTGTTCTCGACGTCCACCCCGAGCTTGCTTTTCGGCAAGTCCCGCACGTGGCCCATTGAAGCCATCACCTTATACCCGGGACCGAGATACTTATTGATCGTCCGGGCCTTGGCCGGCGATTCGACGATCAACAACGCCTTGTCCATCACATTCTCCTCACATAGCGCTTCCCGGGGACTGAGGCGGCGACGCCTTTGATCTCCAGTCCCAGCAATATCGTCAGGAGCTCCGTTACCGAAAGCTCCGTTCGTTCCAGCAGCTCGTCCACGTGGGCCGGCGTATCGGGAGAGAGCAGCTCCCGCACGGCCGCCTCGTCGTCGGAAAGAAGAGGCAAGGGCGCCGTCTCTCCCGCCCTTTGGGCCAGGAGGGCCTCCCGAAGCGGCGGCGGAAGCTCCTCGGCCACGTCTTCCCAGGTCGCCGTGAGCTTGGCCCCTTCCTTGATCAGCCTGTTGGCTCCGCGGCTCAGCTCGGACGTCGCATTGCCCGGGACGGCCAGGACTTCCCGCCCCTGCTCGAGGGCGAATTCGGCCGAAATCAGCGACCCGCTCTTTTCGGCCGCTTCGACCACAACCAGGGCCCAGGCGAGGCCGCTGATGATCCGGTTCCGCCGGGGGAAATTCGCCGCCAGCGGCTCGGTTCCCAGCGGAAACTCGGAAATCACGGCTCCCTCGCCGGCGATCCGGTCGAAGAGCTTCCGGTTCGACTTCGGGTAGGGCACGTCGAGCCCGGATCCGAGGACCGCGATCGTCCGCCCTCCGGCGAGGGCGCCCTCGTGGGCCGCGGCATCAATCCCGATCGCCAGCCCGCTGGCGACGGCGACGCCCCGCTCGGCCAGGTCCCGAGCCAGCCGCTCGGCCATGCCCCGGCCGTAAGGCGTCGGACGGCGCGAACCTACGACGGCCACGACCGGGCTCTCGAAGACCTTCGGCCGCCCGCAACAATAAAGGACGCAGGGAGGATCGAATATTTCCCGGAGAAGGGGCGGATACTCGACGTCCCCAAGAGTCAAGAGAGAATATCCTTTCTCCCGGGACCTGTCAAATTCTTTAACCGCCCTGTCCAGGAGCCCCGATTCGGTCAGCCGGGAGGCGATATGAGGCGGGATCCCGAGGGCGGGCCACTCCCCCGTCGGGATGCGGAAGGCCTCGACGGGGTCGGAAAACAGGGATAAGACTCGTTTTATCCAGACCATCCGGTCCCAAAGGGCCAGATTCAGGGCCAGAAAGGCGATCTTTGAGGAGAAAGGACCGGCCAAGGGGCGATCGCCCCGGGAAGAAGCCCTGAAAAGCGGCATGGCGTCTCAAGAGACGCCCCGGTCCGGCTTTTTTCTCAGAAGGAGTTATTTAATAAACGATTTGTACTTCTCGAAAATCTGCTGCAGCTGGAGTTTGGTGACGACATACCCGCTGATGGTCATCGAGATCGTGGTCCGGAGGGGGTCGTTGCTTTTAAAAAGAATGAACTCCCGGACATAACCCACCCGCCCGGCCAGGGAGAACTTCACGGTGATTTCCGCTTCCTTGCCGGCCGCCACCTTGATCGGGAAGACGGCCGGTTTCCCTTTGGCCTCAAAGATCGCTCCCGGCAGGGAGCATTCGAATTGAAGCTCGAGCTCTCCGCGGTTGATGATGACGACCTCGGTTTCCAGGGATTCGCCCTCGACGACCAGCCCCTGGTCGTGCATGTACCGGTTCAAGTCGATTTTCGGCTGGGGCGGGACGTCCACGGCCGCCTCGATTTTAAGCTGGGCGCGGCGGTTGGACCGATCGTTGGACTCGACATAGATGTACTTGATCACTTCGCCGGCGTACCCGGCGGAGCTGAAGGTCACCTTGATGACCCCGGCCGCGCCAGGAGCGACCTTCTTGTTCGAAACCAGGATGGCGGTGCAGCCGCAGGAGGATTCGACATTGCCGATCTGAAGATCCTCGTCGCCTTCGTTTTTAAAGGCGAATTCGTAGGTCGCTTCCTTGCCCTGCTTGATTTTCCCAAAATCCCATTTATCCGTTTTAAAGACGATTTTCGGACCCTTGGCCGCGGCGGCAAACGAGGCCGCGAAAACGGCGGCGAGGATGGCGATCACAAAGCTTTTAACAACGTTTCGTCTCATGAAATCCTCCCTGAAATAAGAATGTACATCTTTTCCCCTTTCCCGGCAAGTTGCCCGAAAACCCCTGGAGATGGTATAAAGACGTCGGATTTCCAGGATATTTTCGTTTGGGGATGGCTTGCGCATGAGAAGATGCCGACGTTCTCTCGTCGTCGCCGGAGCGGCCCTGGCCATCTGGGCGGCCGCCGGTCCCGCCGCATACGGCCGCGTGAGCGGGCAAGACCCCTCCCGGGACAAGCGTCAACCGGCGACGGCCGACTTCAAGCCGCCAAAGCTTTGGGAACGGGTGGAGATCACGCTTTTCGGCGGCTTGGGAATTCCCATCGCCAAGCTAACGACGATTCACTACACCGCAATGGCGTCGGCGGCCGGCCAGGCGGCGACAGCTGAAAACCGGATCCAAACCGCCTCGAAACCCGATATGTTCTTCGGAGCGGGGGCGACGTTCTTCCTCCCGAGCGGCATCGGTCTCCAGGCCGGTTTCGGCTATCTGAAATCCGGCCTGGCGATCGAAAACGCCTTCCGCTACGCCGCCCCGGGCGCCTCGCGCATCTCTTACACGGCCGCGGAGACGGGCCGAGGCGAGCTCACCGCCGTGCCGGTATTTTTCTGCCTATTCAATAAATTCGAGGTTAAGATCGGGTCCAAAGAGCTCCGGGCTTATTTTACCGCCGGCCCGGCGGTCTTCCTCAACTCCGTCCTGGCCGAAGTGCGCGGCGGCGCGGCCTTGATCCAAGCCGACAAGGCCGATGCGTTCCTCATCCCCGTCGCAGTCGCGGACACGACCTGGGTGTCGTTCGGAGCGACGGCCGGCCTCGGCCTCGATCTACCGCTCTCGAAGACCCTGGCCCTGACCTTTGAAGGGCGGTATTACTACTCCCAGAAAAAAAACTTCGCCTGGACGTGGACGCCGGGCGTCTATAACGGCGTCTTCGGGGAAATTTCCGGTTTCGATTTCGACGCCCCGACGGCCGCCCGATATGACCGGGACACGACCCGTTTGACGATCGACCCGTCGCTCATCCAGGTCGCCGGGGGAATCAAAGTCATTTTCTAAAGCTTTCTTCCATATTGATTGGGTAGCGATTGGAGAATATGGCGGCTGGAGCGAACATCGTCCGGATTAGGCTTTTCTTGATGCTTGTCTGGGAAGCCGGCTCGGAAGAAGCCGGCCGAGCGAAGATGTTTGAGCGTCCCGCGCCTTGAACCGTTAGAAAGTCTTCCGGGACGCGAGTTCTTCGCCGCCAGACCAGGCCAATCAAGAAAAACCGTTAAGATCCGGACGCGTGAGCGCAAGCCGCCATATTCTCGAAAATTCCTACCCACACAATATGGAAGAGAACCATTTTTGATTCGTGGTATACTGGCCTTGATGACCGGACAGGGGTGCGATATGAGGCATCGACAGACGCATTTTCTCGTTTTCGCCTCGCTGGGAATCTGGGCTCTCGCCGCGGCCGGCTTCGGCTCGGATACGATCAAGCTGAAAGTGACTGCCGAGACCGCCAATATCCGGGTCAAGCCGTCCATCGGCAGCAATATCATCCGGCAATTCCCCGCAGGCGCGATCCTCGAAGCCGAGAAGAAAGAGGGCGAATGGTACCTGGTCAAGCTCGATCCCGACGATGCCGGCAACATCACCGGCTTCGTCCACGAAAGCCTGGTCATGCCCCTGAACCAAGTTCCGGCGGCCGCGCCCCCGGTCATTGCGGTCCCGCCGCCCGTCGTCAAGGCCCCGGAGACGAAACCGGCAGCGAAAGTTCCCGCGCCGAAAACGGAAGCCGTCACGACGGCCAAGGCGAAACCGGCCGTCTACGAGGTCACGGACGAAATCCTCGCCGACGCGGGGGCAGAAAGCCCCTTCTCCCTCGCCGTCTGGGGCGGGGGCGGCCTGACGCTGGTCGGCGACCTGAACACCGGCGCCAAGGGTTTGGCCGATTTGTACGAAGCCCAGACCGGCGGAAACGCCGACAAAGCCGTCTCGCCCGTCCGGGCCGGCCTGCAACTCGGCGGGGAGGCGATGGTGATGATCGCCCCGGGATTAAAGATCGCCTTCGGAGCCGAATACATTTGGGCCTCGCGGGAAAGCGCCCTGACGCTCTCCGCCGATCCCCTGAATCCCTCCGCGCTGACGGTCAAGCCGGGATTTTCCGCGCTTCCCGTCCATCTGGCCGTCGTCTATTATCCCTTGGACTATCTGTATCTGAAAGCCGGAGTCGGCTACTATTTTGCCAGGACTGAATATCGCTACGCGTTCACTTACGGCGATATTCTCCGCGATTGGCAGGGCGAGGCGACCGCCGGCGGCGCCGGCCTTCTGGGAGGAATCGGCCTCGACCTGTCGCTCGCCCGCGGCCTGGGCTTGACGGCCGAGCTCTCCGGCCGGTACGCCGTCATCACCGGTTTCGCCGGAAGCGATTCCTACGCGGATGAGTATCTCGCCGAGCCCTACGTCGAGGAAGGGCGGTTATTCGCCTACGACGCCCGGACTTCGAGCCAAACGGCCTATTCTTTAGTCTTCATCCGGGGGAAAAAGCCGGCCGAAAGCGGGGTTGAGAATGCCCGCGAAGCCAGGCTGGACCTGTCAGGAATCTCGCTGCGCCTCGGCTTCAAATATAAGTTCTAGCCTGCATTATTCATAAAAATTCTAATAATTATAATATTTTCTTTGTTTTCATTAAGATACAGAATCTGAGTTTTTACCCTTCGGGCGAGCCGATATGGCCGCGTCTGCTTCGTTGCGAAGGGTTCGCAGTGCGACTAGCACAGCATCACCCTCCGCGCCTTGCATCCGCAGCCATCTCGACTCGTGAATAATGCAGGCTACGGCCCCACCGCTTTTAGAAGGGCCAAGTAATAAGAGTGAATTCCGCGGAACAGCGGCTTCACCTTGACGACTTCAAAGCCGGCCTCGGCCGCTGCCGTCTCAAAAACCCCGGGATCGAGCATCTTGATGTTCGTCCGGCTTTTCCCGAACGCCCGCCGGAGACGGCGCTGAAAGACATGGAGGCCGTTGGCCCGGTAAAACGAGACCACGACATAGCCGGCCGACACCCGGCGGAATTCCCGGAGAATGGCCGCCCGTCCTTCGGGCGTGTGGACGTGGTGGAAAAACCGGATGGAAAAAACCAGGGCGAAGGCGCCGGAGCGAAAGGGCAGCCGGCCGGCGTCGGCCGCGACCGTCCGGTAGAAAGTGGTCGTCCCGGCCCCGGCCGCGTTTTCCGCCGCCCGTCGGGCCATTTCGACCGAAAGGTCCGCTCCAACGACCGCAAACCCATTGCTCCGAAGAAAGGGCGTGAAGCGGCCATATCCGCAGGGCAGGTCCAGGGCCGTGCCTCCGTCGGTATCCGGGCGGATGCGGTCGATCATCTTCCGAATCAGCTTCATTTCCCGGGCATGGACGAGACGCTGGTCGAGGCCGCGATAGCGGCGCTTCTCATAGTCGCGAACTCCGTCTTTTGTAAATTTACTCAAAGAAGACATAACGGGGACTCCCGTCAAGATAAATGCTCTCGCCCTCCCGGTCCTTGGCCGAGGATTGGCCGTCGCGAGCGAGGACGTCTCCGACCGCCCGGCCGAACGATCGGCGGCCCGGACCTCCGACCGTCCAGGCCAGGGCGAATTCCCGGCCGTTTTTCCGGAAATAATAAACCGGCGCCGCCTCTTCTTTGCCGAGGAACGTGCTCCCGGAGAGCATGGACACGAGGAACGAATAGGCGAAGAACGAAGGCCGCTTTCTCCAGGGCGATTCCCGGGTATCGACAAGACCGTATCCGGGAGCGACCAGCTGCCACCAGTAGGCCCGGTCGATGAGGCCCGAG
>Ga0105099_10000904_pt1 | contig 19501 bp, 18 predicted proteins | sample PPLLak3cmMay2015_2_FD_79138 | JGI IMG/M metagenome (GOLD analysis project Ga0105099, IMG submission 79138) | Freshwater sediment microbial communities from Prairie Pothole Lake near Jamestown, North Dakota, USA - PPLs Lake P8 Core (1) Depth... | ecosystem: Environmental > Aquatic > Freshwater >... | reverse complement strand
TGGTCTGATGAAAGACTGCAAAAAGAACTAAAAAACAGAATAAAGGTTCTTAGGTGGATGCAAAAAAACAAACAAAGAAGCTATGTTCAAGTAGGAAGGACAATATCAGATTATTATAACGACCCAGTTGAAGTTTTGAAAAATATTGAGGCTTCTAAATGAGAAAAACAAAATATTCTGAATTTTGTGAAAAAATATTTGGAAAAATTTTCTTGAAAAAAGAGCAAAAAGAAATAGATGAAAAAAACCTTATAATGGAAAAAGCAAATATCGTCCTTGAGTGCCATGAATACTATTCGCTTGCTCTGGTAAATACTATAATACTTTTTAATGTTTCACTGATAGCCTCAGCTATTTTATATTTTTTAATACCTCATGCTATCACAATGTTTCTAGTTTTAATAATACCATTAGTTGCAACATTAATTTCTGTTTTGTTATACCTTTATTTGCCGACTTATAAAATAAAAAAAAGAGCAGAAAACATAGATCGTTTCTTGCCTTATGCTATTAATTTTATTAGTTCAATGGCTGTAGCAGGAGTATCTCCATCAGAAATATTTCAGACTTTATCAACTATAAAGGTTTATGGTGATATACAAATTGAGGCAAAAAGAATAGCAAAAGAAATAACAGTAATGGGTGTAGATAACGTTACTGCTATTAAACATGCAATTCAATTGTCACCATCAAAAAAATTTATATCATTTCTGCAGGGGATTATAGGTACTATTCAATCTGGTAGTGAGCTTAACAACTATCTTGAAAATATATCTGAAAAATATCTTGAAGATGATTTAGTAGAAAGAAAAAAAAATATAGAACTACTTGGAGTAGTAGCAGAAACATTTGTAATAAGTGTTATCGCCTTTCCAATATTTTTGGTAATAATACTGTCGATTATGGGTTTTATGGGCGGCTCTATGGATTTTTCAATTTTTGTATTATTTATATTCTCGTTTGCTTTCTTGCCTATAATATATCTTGCTTTTTATGTGCTTATCCGATCGACTACTTCTGAAAGCATTAGCAAGTATGTTCCTATTAAAAAAAGTGATCAATTAAGTTTTTTCAAGGAATATAAAAGCCCGATTTTTATATTTAGTTTCTCAGCTATTTTATCATTAATATTTATAGCAACAATATACATTCTTGTTTATCAGGGGGTTTTTCAAAGAAGTCTGTATCTTGATTTAGATGTAATTTTTTTGGTGTTTTTATTTTTAATAACTCCTGTTAGTTTCTATCTGCATTTAAAACATAAAGAAAAAAAAGATATGCAAGAAAGACTGCCTGATTTTCTAATAGAGGTAAGCGATTCTTTGTCTTCTGGTATGAACACTTTTGAAGCAATAAAAGTCGCAGAAAAAGGCAGATACGGTAAGTTAAACGATGAAATAAGAAAAATGAAAGCGCAGCTTTCATGGAATCTTTCAGTTCGAGAGGTTTTTGTTAATTTTTCAGAGCGAGTAAAATCAGGTATTATACAAAGAATAGTAGTTACTATTAATGAAGGCTTAATAATGGGTGGTAACACTGAAAAACTTTTCAAAGCAGCCGCAAAAGAGGTAAATCAGGTTAATAATATTGAGAATCAAAGAAAAGCAAATATGTCAATTTATATGTCTGTTATTGTTTTGTGTTTCTTTGTATTTCTTGCAATAATTTTGATACTTGAGCAGACAATTTTTACTTCGTTTTTTGATCTTCAATCAAAACAAGTTGCGCAGATAGGTAATGTAATCAAGATATCGCAGGTCGACCCAGTATTACTTAAATATGCTTTGTTTTCATTTGTTTATGTTCAGGCGATAGGTTCAGGGTTGCTTGCTGGTTACATGATGGATGGAAAAGTGGTATCAGGTGTAAGATATGCTTGTGTGTTGGCACTTATTTCATTTTTTGTCTTTAAATTATTATTCTAAAAAGGTAATTGGGTTATGGTTAAGCGAAAAATAAAACAAAAAACAAGTGCAGTAAGCGAAGTATTAGATACGATACTACTACTTGGTATAGCGGTTTCACTTTTTTCAGTTGTTAGTATTGTTGTTTTGTCTTATCCTTTTAATCCTTCACCTCCATCAGCTAATATTGTAGGTTTTGTAGATGGTAATAATATTATTTTAGAGCATCGTGGTGGAGAAGATTTAGATTTAGATACAAAGATTATGGTTACCATCGATGATGATTATTCAAATAGCTATGTACTGACGATTAATGACCGTTATATTTTAGGAAATGAATCAAAAAATAATAATTATTGGAACATTGGAGAAAACATAATTATTAACGCAACAAACGATTTGCCAAATCTAGATTTATTTGGTTCAAAGGTTGACGTAACTGTAGTTGACATGAACACAAATTCTGTTATATTGACAGGGGTACTAAAGGATGGCAGTACCTCAATTTTCTATGAGGATGCTGATGGTGATGGGTATGGTAACCCTAATGTTTTTGTAGAGACTTATCCTGCTCCAACGGATTGTGTGAGAGATAATACCGACTGTAATGATAATGACAACACAATTCACCCTGGTGCGACTGAGGTTCCTTGTGATGGTATTGATCAGGATTGTGATGGAAGTGATTTCTGTACATCTCTTGATACGCATGTTAATCCTATCCTTGGCCTAGTAACATCTTCGCCGCATACTATTACAGCTACTGGTGGTTCTGATCTTGATAGTGTAGAATTATATTATCGTTGGAGCGATGATGGTACTAGTTGGGATGGTGGGTTAAATGAGTTAAAAGACCCGGTTGGTAGTATCTCTAATGTGGATAGTAGCCCAGATAAGGGAAGTCATAGCAATTTTGATAATGAGAAAGCTAAAGATTCATCTTATGATACGTTAACAGAAGAAAATAATGCTGGTACAACTACTACAACACTAATTAATCAAGAATCCTTTGAAGGAACTTGGCCTCCAACAGGATGGTCCGTAACAGGCAATTGGAATAAAGAAAGTGACCAGGCGTATCATGGAACGTATTCAGCTGATTTTGACGGTACGGGTGGTGGGGGAACATCAGGAAATCTGATTACACCTACGATGGATTGCTCTGGTATAAATTCAATTTATGTTGACTTCTACACTCGGGATGATGGTTCTGATGATGGTGAGTATTATTTAGATTTTTATAATGGAGCTACTTGGATTCAAATTACTAGATTGGATAATGTTGGTGAGGGTTCTTGGTATCATTATACTAATACGGTTACCGACTCTCAATATTTTAAGTCTAATTTCCAAATTCGGTGGAGGGTCATTAGTTTGGATAACAACGAACATGTTTATGTTGACTTAGTTACAGTTACAAAACAAAAAAATAATTATAATTATGAGTTGGATTTAGAGGTTCAATGGAGTGTAATAGCAAATTATGGTATGTCTCATGAAGAATTATGTATCTATGCAGATTCTTTAGGTAGTGAAAACCTTATTGTTGATGTATGGACTGGAAGTAGTTGGCAAACAGTATTTAATCCTTTAACTTCCGGATGGAATAATGTATCAGTGACATCTTGGCTTACAGGTTCTACATTTACTATCAGATATAGAGATGGTACTTCAACAGGTGACACAAATATGAATTCATGGAATATTGATTATGCAATGCTTCATACTTGGGATTCTTTTGGTGGTCCTCATGGTCATGATTGGATCAGCTGGAGTGATGCAAGCAACCCTGATACTTCGGCACCATGGAGTTGGATTTTTAATTTCCCCGACGGCACTGGATATTATGAGTTCTATAGTATAGGCAGATATGGTAGTAATATTGAGGCTGCACCCGGAGTTGCTGATGCATCGTGTCAATACAATCCTATTGTTACTGTTAATCTTGGAGCAACAAAAGATACTTTTGTAAATGAAGGCTCTTCAGGTACTAATTATGGTAGTGAAACGTATCTTCGAATCGGTTATGCATATGTTCGTCGTGGGTTGATACAATTTGATTTGTCTTCCCTCTCTGGTAAAACAATTGATTCAGCAGAACTTAGGTTATATAAGTATGACAATTATGGTAACCCTGAAGGCAGGATTTACAATGTTCATCGTATTGCAGGTAGTTGGACTGAAACAAGTGTAACTTGGAATAATGCACCTGGTTACGATAGCGGTGTTACTGCTAGTGCTACAGTGCCTAATAACAACAATTGGATGACTTGGGATGTTAAAAGTGGTGTGCAGGCTTTTGCTAGAGGAACATATACTAATTATGGTTGGTTGATAAAGGACTCAGATGAATCTGGATATAGTGCTTGTCATAGTTACTTTTATTCAATAGAATATACTGGTACTACTTACGATCCAGTGCTTATAGTGACATATCACTAGTACTTGTATAGAGTATAATAAATAGAATAAAAATATAATGAAATCCTCTAACTAAAAACATGAGTTGAAAATTGGTGAAAATAAAAATGCGAAAAAAAAGTAAAATAACAACTAAAACAGTAATGCAAATGAAAAAATTTAAAAATTCAAACAATGCTGTAGTAGGTATAGTTGCTGCGTTTCTAATTGTAGGGTTAATTGTTGCTGTACTCTCAGTTATTCAAACTCAATATGTTCCTAAATGGATGCGTGAAAAAGAATCAGATCATATGGATGTATTAGCTGATCAATTCGCTCAACTTAACTATGCAATAAACACCCATATATTAAACAAAGTACCAAATATTCCTATCTCCACAGCTATAACTCTTGGTAGTAAAGAAATGCCGTATCTTATGTCAACAAAAGCGTTTGGTCAGTTGAAAATTTTGCCAAATAACTTTATATTAAATGTTAGTGGAGATTCATATTACAATGAATCTTTTGGTACCATTGAATACAATTCTTTCAACAGTTATTTTATTGATCAGGATTATATTTATGAATGCGGTGGCGTAATATTAAGCCAAAATTCTGGTAATGCTATGTATATCAGACCTAATTTTGAGGTGTTATTACAAACTGATATCGCTATTACATTAAATGTAATAAATATCTCTACTATTGGGGGAAAAGCTCAGAGTGTTCAAGGATATGGGCCTGCGCCTATTCAAACAGAATATATAACAAGTAGTACTAGTACTAATCAGATAGTAATTAAAAATGTTAGTTATATTAATATTACAAGTAATTATATTCAAACATGGAATTCTTCTTTAAATAGTAAATTTAGGATAAATGGATTAAATGATCCTCGTTTTATTACTGATAAAAACTATGAGATTACACTCAAAGAAGATGAAAATAAATTAATTATTGGTTTCCTTCAAGAACCGACGTATGATAGAAAAGTAACTGTTACAATTAATTACTTTGAAATAGGTGCTCAAATTGCTCCAGGATGGATAGAGGATAGGTAATAAATTTATATATTATAGGAATAATTTAAATACTAACTAATCGTATTAATAATGTCTTTAGGCGTGTTTGATGAAAAAAATTATTAAAATTTGTAAGTCTAATAAAGGGGTTTCTGAAGTTCTTGGAACAGTTTTACTTTTAGGGATAGCTGTTGCTATTTTTTCTGTTTTATATTTTATTGTGTTGTCTGAGCCATTTGAAGCTTCAGAGCCGTATCCTACAATTGTTGCTTATGTGGAGGGGCAAAATCTGATAATTGAGCATAGGGGTGGAGATGAACTTGGAATAAATACTAGATTTAATTTAACAATTGGGGGGAAAATTATACCAATTATATTAAAAGATGATCTAGATGATATAAACTCAGATGAAAAATGGAATTTTGGTGAAAGAGTCATTAAAGATATTAACGGTTCATTCAGCTTAACAAATTACACTGCTGGTGTTTTTGGGGTAGATGAAACTAATAATCGAGCAATTTTTTCAGGGGATTTGAATATTTTTCCAGAGAATGATATCGGTGTAGAGATAAAAGTTGATAATGAAGAACCAAGGGTAGGAGACTATATCAATATTACAATCATTGCTCATAACTATAGGGGAGATATTAATGCAACAGGTGTTACAATTAATTTTATAATTCCTGAAGGCTTAAAATATGATAGTCATGTTTTTATTACTTCAGATGGTTTAGAATATACCAATTATACCACATCTAAGTATAATTATGATAATAGAACTGGAATATGGGAAATAGACAATATTGCAATTCGTGATTCAGTTTCTTTAAAGATTAAGGTTTTGGTTATTGGTGTAGGTAGTAGAGAACCTACTCAACTTGCAATGGTTCTTGATGGATCTGGAAGTATTTCAACTACAGATTGGGGTATTATGAGAACAGGTCTTGCAAATGCTATTGAAAATTCAGATGTGTTCCCTCATGATGGATCAGTGGAGCTAACCATTATTCAATTTGGAAATCCTTATCCGAACAAATGCAAAGTTGAGATTTCACCAACTATTATTAACACTTCTAATTTTGAAATCATAGCAAGTACCATTAGAAACTTGAATCAAGGGAAGGGTGGAACTCCTATGGCTGCAGGCATCTATCTAACTGCAGATACCATGCGAAACTCTATTAATTTTGATCCAATGAAAAGGCAAATAATTAACTTAGTTACGGATGGTAAACCGACATATTGGTCGAATGTAGATGAATATATAGGATGGGGGAATGGATACACTACAAATAGTACAATGCTTATATCCACTGAAAATGCCAGAAACTATTTAATAAACCATCTAGAAATGACTGAAGCTAATGATGAATTCGATTCATTAGCTGTTGGTTCTGGACCGGATATCGAATGGCTGAATAGCAGCATAGTTTGGCCTCAACCAGGATATATAGCACCACCTTTTGATAAAGGGCCTGGATGGGTTACATATATAAGTGGTTGGGCAGAGTTTGAAAGTGCAATTAGCGAAATGTTTAGGGTTCAATTTAGTGAAATTCAAAACACAGTTCAACTCATGGGTCTAGATTCTAAAGATCCTTACTCAGGAAATGATATATATACTGTTAAAATAGTCCCAACGGATAACTAAAAACCTTATTTTTCAAATTATTACTCAATCTTAATTACTTTATCACAAAGCTGAGCAATCTCTGCTCTTACTTCTCTATTGGTTTTATCGGTTAGAGAAATAAGTAGACCACCAACACCATTAATTCTCATCCTTGTAAGTATACTATGTAAAAATCTAGCAAAAACTATAGACTCATTATGAATAAGCATTGTATTAATTGAATCTATAAAAAGAAATCTTTTACCTTCCATTTTTTTCAAATAATCATTTATGGAAAGTGAAATATCTGTAAGTGAAGAAGCATTTTTCACAAACATAACGTTTTCTGCAACAATATCTGCATTATGATTTTTAGAAATTAAATCCATGATAAAAACTTTTTTTGTATCAATATTGTTTCTTTTATAGTTTGTAAGAAGATTAGCATAAGGCCTACTGGCAGAGATAACCATCCCTGAATCATTTCTATCGGTTAGTATTTTAACTGCTGCTAGAGTAACTTGAAACACGTTATCGGCACTTGTTTCGATAAGTACAATAGAATCTTCGGGAAGATCTTTTAGTTCAGATTCAAGTTTTTCAATATCAGTCATATTTTTTTTCACATTTTTAAATTTAACAATTATTATTCTATAACTTTTATAATATTTATATGTTCCTATGGTTTTGACACAATTCTCTCCTTTTTAAGTTATCTTGAGACCAACTAAAAACAAAATTGCACTATAAAACCCCTTTTCAATATGAAAATTTATGTACAAACACCAGGCTTTAAAACATTAATAACTGCATCCGCATAAGAAGAAATATCCTTTACAAATCTTTTAGATGAAAGTTCTTCAGATACATTAAAAAGAATTAACAAATTATCAAAATGCTTGCTGTTTTTTAGTTCAATTAATGTTTTTGCTAATTTTTTAATTTCAGACTCTTTTTTGTAAAGAGCAATAGTAGTCAACGAATCAATAAAAACAAACTTTTTTTCTCCCTTTAAACCTTTCAGAGAATCAATAATTTTTTTACATAATTTATCATTATCAAAAGAGGATATATTTACAAAATCTTCTTTGGAATTTGCACAATCAATAATTACGACATTATCGTTATTAATTTCATATTTATCAAATAAATTATAAATATTTTCAAAAGGCCGCTGAAAACTAACATAAACGCCTTTGTAACCTTTTTCTGTAAGACATTTAACTGAAGCACTACTTGTAACAAAGTACTTATCTGAAGGAAGTTCCAATAAAAAAGTTCCGCTCCTGTTATTTTTGCAGATATTGTTTGTAAATGAATCATTTATTAAATGATTTTTAGCTTCACTCCCACCATAATACTTATCAGTTTTAAGCATCCCTATCAATATATGTAAATATATATATAATATATAAAGATTCCTAAAATGAAATTTGTAAAGATATTTTTTTATCTAATATCAATTGCACTAAAAACTTCTTGATCAGGATGCACAACTATTCCTTTGTCAGTAATCTGCATGGCAACAATTTTCTTTTCATGTGTTTCACCACGCATCTTTAAAACTTCAACAGCATTCTCTCGAACATTACTTTTTCTTATGCTATAAAAAACTATAACTCCATCTGCTAAAAATTCTTCAACACCAGTTGGTGAAAAAATTTCAGGAACCTGTGTAGTCTCAGTTATAAGAAAATTAGTGCTGCCGATTTTTTCAAAGAATCTAAATAAACGTTCAATGTAAAACCTATAAGATTGGTCTTTTCCTTTAAAAGTAGATGAAATGGCTGTAAGTGAATCAATAATAATAAAATCTGGTTTAAAGCCTGTTTCTTCAGTAACTGCTAGTGGCTCCAGTTCCATAAGCAAAGGGTCTACATCTTTTGTCATCATTGCTTGTATGTCTCCGCCTATTTTACGGTCCTTGTCATAATAGTATATTTCACTAGTCAAAAAACGCCTTATTTTTAGATTGCCTGATTCCATGAGTTTTTCAGGGTCCCATCCAAAATCTGTCATGTGTTCGATTAATTTTTCTTTTGATTCTTCAAAACTCATATAATAACATTTTTTACCTTGAGCTACTTGATATGCAAGTAATTGTAAACAAAAAATTGTTTTACCTGATCCAGCGCCGCCAGCAAGAATAACAGGTGAGCCTTTTGGTATCCCGTGTTTGAATAGTTTATCAAATCCAGGTATGCCTGTTTTTATGTATTCTTTTTTTGTCGGCATTTTTAGTTCCTTCTTAAGCGTTTTTCCTTTATATGTTATTGGTTTATATTTATTTTGGAATTGATATTTTTTTGTTTTTTTGTATATTTATCGACTTTTTTAATACGTTTGTACAATAAAATTTATATATTAAGATATTTATATAAAGGTATACTATATAAAAATGAGGCTTGATACAAAATGAAAAAAATGTTTGCTTTAACAATAAGCTTGATACTAATAATATCAATACTTTTACCAGTGGCATCATCTTGCGAAACATCAACTGGATTAACAGGTAGTGCAGTAACAATTCTATCTGTAGGTACCCCACAAGATGCAATTATTGTAGAAAAAACAATAAAAGACGGTGAAAACTGGGTAAATACTTATTATGCGCATCCTTGCGAAAAAATCCGTTTTAGAATTAAAGTAACATATCATGATTGGGATGGAGATCCTTCATATCCCGGAGAAACAAACGGATACATGCTTAAAAACATAACAATAATTGATTCATTACCTTCCGAACTTGAATATAAAGGAAATTCAATTCCAGAAAAAACAAGCATTTCATCTAATAATAAAACAATAACTTGGAAGTTTGACACGATACTAAGGGACACTCAAAGTCTCAGCGTTGAATTTGATGTAATGGTAATGGCTATAGGTGAATTTGTAAACAATGTAGAAGTTAATGCTATTGAAAGTTGCTACGGAGAAAGCCGCACCAATAGTACACAAGCAACAGTTATATCTGAATGCGATGGTCCTGAATGTCATGATATCAGATACAAAGATGTAGATGGCGACAAAAAATATGAGCAAGCAATAGATCAAAACGATAAATCATCAGATGGATATGAAGTTTATGAAGATCCTGACAGGTCTTCAGATGGTATTAAATCAATTGATGGTGACGATGATGGTAAAATTGATCATTTTATAGATATAGATGATGATACAATTCCTGATAAATACTGGGATCCAGATGATGACGTACTAAGCGATATTCAAATAATTGATGTTGACTATGATGGAACAGATGAATGGGTTTATGATAGCGATGGTGATGAAAAACCAGATAAATATTATGATCCTGACGATAAACAAATACATGAATACGTTGTTTACGAACTTACAATTAATTGTATAGGTAACGGTACTGTTCAAAAAAATCCTAATGGATTACTATTTTTAGAAGATTTTGTAGTCCAACTAAATGCCATTGCTGAGTCGGGTTGGGAATTTGTAAACTACTCAGGAGACATAACTAGTGATAATAAAACGATGTCAATTACAATGGATGCAGATAAAGCAATTATTGCTTTTTTCGCAAGCAGCAGTGGAGAACTTCCAACAGTTGAAATTACTAAACCTGAAAGTAACTCTTTTTATTTCTTCAATATAAAACTTAAATCACTTGAAAATAGAACTGAAATAATTGGTCCGATAACAGTTAAAGTAAAAGCTGAAAGCAATAAGGGAATAGAAAAAGTAGAGTTTTATATAAATGGAGAACTTAAACACACTGATAACTACGCGCCTTACACATGGCTATGGCTTTTCAAACCAAAAGGTGAAAAAGAAAACTTTACAATTAGTGTAAAAGCATATGATAAAGAAGGCAACAATAACACAGATAGTATAAATGTTATACGATCACAGTTTACTCCAATTCGTGACCATAAACTACTATCACTTGCAATTGCCGGAATTGGTGTTACATACCTTTTGAAAAATAGAGGCGCAGAACCAGATGAAACAATACCTGTAGAACCAGATGATGGCGACGCAGTCGATAATGATGATTCAAATAACTTTCCTGACAATGATACAGCAGAAATAGAAAAAAATGAGCCCTCAAGCGTCATAGGTGGCGATGAAGACGGTTTATTCTGGTACATACTGTCAGGACTCGGTGTCGCAATCTCTACTGCTGTAGCGTTATTATACCTAAGGAGGAAGATATATGTCTAAAGATAAAAATATGCCAATGGGAATAAGCTTATTTTTAGTATTATTCCTGTTATTTGAAGTTTATTATTTCTTTGTAGACTTCTTGTTCATAGGATTATATCCATTTGATGGATATGCACCAGAATCGTTAGGATATCTGCCTTGCCTATTAGTCTTGTTAGCTGTATACATTGTTATTGTTTGGGCACTTTGTTTTATTACATATGGTTTTATCTTCCGTGATGAGCGAGCTAGAAAGTTTACAATATTAATGAGCTTTCTATTTAGCATATTTGCAATATGGGCAATAATCATTGGAAACAGAGTCTATGAAAACATAGTATTTTTTGTAATCTATATATTTATTGTTTTGTATCTATTAAGCTCATACGTAAAAGAATACTTTGAAAAAGTCAAAGTTTTCACTTATGGTCCTTACACATTATATACTAGACAAGTAGATCTTAAAAACACAGGCAAACTAGTAGATATCTATTTCTTTAGTACGCACCCTCCAAAGAGCGGTACAGCTTGTGCAATGCCTGATGGTTACGAAGTAGGCGTAAGCCCAAAAACAAAAATGCCGTATCTGCAAAAAATTGGTAAAGTTAAAAAACCAGAAGTTTTCAAATATGGCAATTACACTCTTTACACTAAAAAAATAAAGCTTAAAAATGTAGGTAGAGAACTTGATATTTATTTCTTTAGTTCTCATAAACCAAAGAGCGGTACAGCTTGTGCAATGCCTGATGGTTACGAAGTAGGTATTAACTCTAGAACTAACCTGCCTTTTCTTAGAAAGAAAGGTAAAAAACCGGCTAAAAAAATTGAAGAGTCCAAGGGAAAAAAACCAGGAGAACAAGGAGAAATAATATATAAAAAACCTGCAAATGTAATCTATGTTGTCAGTAAACCTCAACCAGGCCAAGTAAAAGGTGACTGGGCTGTTAGAAGTCATAGTAAAATATTTAGCCATCATAGAACACAAGAAAACGCTATAAAAGCAGCAAAGAAACTAGCAAAAGAACGCAATGCAACAGTTATGATACAGTCTGCAAGTGGTGCTTTTAGAGACGGTTTTAAACCTAAAAAATAATTTTTTTTCATTTTTATTTAGATGTTTATCTATTTCATCTCTGATATTTTTAAGTTATTCATCTGTTATTTTTATTCTTGTATCATTTTTTCGACCTTTTTAATTAATATTTCAGCTGTTTCAACTGCATGTTCTGCTTCTCTTTCTGAAATTGTTCCTGCGGTATCATAGATAGTGATGTGTCTCTTTCTTCGCATTCTATCAAATATTATTACAGTTTCTTCGTCTAAAAAAAGTTCTGCAAATCTAACAACAGATATATGTTGGTTACTTCCAGACGACCGATATCCTTTTGAAAACATTAAAGCTCTTAATGTTTGAAGCATTGCATTGTAAGCAATAGAAAATGTCCAATCCATATCTTGTTTTAACATGCTTTTTGCTATTTGTATATCCCTTTTTGCAAGATGCAAAGTATCTTTTACCTTTCTTTTATCAACTTGTAATTTTTTTATGTAGCCTTCTTTTTCTAAATCATCTATATTCATCTAAATTCCCTATTAGCATAACCTTTGGTTCTTTTAATACGTTTGATACAAAAGGATCTTTGTCTTTTATTCTTTTTTTGATTTCCTCAGGTTTAAATAAAACATAGTTTATTTCACGGGAGAAGTTTTCCTCAAGTCTTTTAATGTTAATTATCATTTTTTTCTCGTTTACTGTACCTATGATAAATAAGTCTATATCACTATGTATGCCTGCTTCTTTTTTTGCAAATGAGCCGTATATGAATGCAGTTTCTATATCGCCTATTTCCAAGATTTTTTCTTGCAACACCTTTGCGACTCCTTCGGTTTTTAATATTATGCTTGCTAATTCGTTGTATATTGGCATTTTTTTGTTAATTTTATAATATTTTTGGTTTCCCTGTCTTTTGCTTGTTAGTATTCCTGTTTCTTCCAAATTAGATAGCTCTCTGCGGATGGAGTTTATGTTTTCTTCTGTGTTTCTAACAAGTTCTCTTATGTACATTTCTTTGTCTGGATTCATAAGGAATAATGTTAGTAGTTTGACTCTTGTTTTGGATGTAATTAAACGCTGAAGCATGAATACAAAATGTATTCAGTTGTATAAAAATTTTACTCATTTTCAATTTGATATTTTGTTTTTAATTATTTTTTTGGTATATATAACGTAACAATCCTGAACAGTACATATTCGAAAAATATTAAAACAAGTCAAATATATGCCCCAAACCATGGCAGTAACAATAGATGAAGAAAAATGTACAGCATGCGGCGCATGTGTAGACGCATGTCCAGTAGCTGCACTAAAAATAGATGGAAAAGCAAAAGTCGACCAAGATGTCTGTATCGACTGCGGAACATGCGTCGATGAATGCCCCGTAGAAGCAATATCACTATAAAAACAAATTTTCCTCCATATAAGTGGGGGATATTCTTTTCATTTTTTAAACGATACTTTTAATTACGATTTGTTTATTTGAAAAAATTCAAGGGCAAAAAAATGAATGAACAATTACTAATGATACTAGTACTCGCTGTTGCAGGACCTATAATCGGCTCTTTTATAGGAGTAATTAGAAAGCCAAAAGAATCATTCATGTATAATATGCTTGCATTTGCAGGCGGAGTAATGCTTGCAATATCATTTTTACAATTAATACCTGAAAGCATATATCTTCTAGAAACCGATTTAAGCCAACTAGAAAATTTTAAAATTATGGCGCTTTTGATATGTGCAATAGGTATTCTTTTAGGTGCAATAATAATGTTTTTACTGGATAAACTTATACCGCATATACATCCAGAACTATGCACACCTGAACAAGGAAGTAAACTTAAAAAAACTGCATTTTACCTATTACTTGGAATATTTTTGCACAATATCCCTGAAGGTATGGCAATAGCATTAGGTGAAGTATCAGAAAATGCAAGTGTTATTGTAATTGGTTTGGCAATAGCAATCCATAATATTCCTGAGGGAATTTGTACCTCTGCACCTTATTATAACTGTTCAAAAAAACGACTTAAATCATTTTTGGTTTCATCTTTAACTGCAATACCAATACTAATTGGTTTTGTTATAGCTTCAATTTTATATAACTATATATCAACTACAATAATTGGTCTTATCGCAGGTCTAACTGCTGGATTTATGATATATATCACAAGTGATGAGATAATACCTACTGCATGTAGCACAGCAGATCATAAACCAATATTTTCACTAATAATTGGTATAGTTTTTGTAATACTACTTGGAATTATAGTATAAAAAAAGAAAAATTTTATGCAACGTTTACATCGCTGCAAAGATATACATCTTGAATGGCATTAAGTAGTTTAGTTCCTTCTTCCATGGATCTTTGAAATGCTTTACGACCAGATATAAGACCTGTACCACCAGCGCGTTTATTGATAACCGCGGTTCTAACTGCTTCGGAAAAATCATTCTCGCCAGAAGCCCCGCCACTGTTAATTAAACCAATGCGACCCATATAACAATTTGCAATCTGATAACGAGTCATATCAATAGGATGATCACTACAAAGCTTTTCATATGCTTTTTTATCCATTTTACCAAATTTTGCGCCATCTTTGTTTAACGCAAGATATCCACCATTATTAGTTGGAAGCTTTTGTTTGATTATATCTGCTTCAATCGTAACACCCAAATGATTTGCTTGACCTGTAAGATCCGCAGAGGCATGATAATCTATTCCACCGACTTTAAACGCAGAATTACGTAGATAACACCATAGAATCGTTGCCATTCCTAGTTCATGAGCCCATTTGAATGCTTTGCTGACTTCAATTATCTGACGGCCTGATTCTTTAGAACCAAAATATATAGTTGCGCCAACTGCTGCTGCACCCATATCCCATGATTGTTTGATATCTGCAAACATAATTTGATCAAACACATTAGGATGGGTCAAAAGCTCATTATGGTTTATCTTTACAATAAATGGTATACGATGAGCATATTTTCTGGAAACAGTACCAAGAACACCAAGTGTTGAAGCAACTGCATTACAACCACCTTTTATCGCAAGTTCAACAATTTTTTCAGGGTCAAAATAAACTGGATTTGGCGTAAAACTTGCAGCAGCGCTATGCTCTATACCTTGATCCACAGGCAAAATGCTAACATAACCTGTGCCGTTAAGCCGACCATGATTATAAATCGATTTAAGATTACGAAGAACCTGTGTTGATCTATCTGAATCTACAAAAACACGATCAACAAAACTAGGTCCTGGTACATGTATAGCTTCCTTTGTAATTTTAGGGTTATCAAAATTTAGAAGATAATCTGCCTCATCACCTAAAAAATTCTTAATGGTCTCAAGTTTACTATTGCCCATATAATTCTTAATTTCTTCAAGTTCTTGCATGCTAATCCTATCTCCAAATAAAAAATAACAGTTATAAGCTAAAAAACTTATTGGTAAAAAATTTTAAAGTTTTCCTTCTTTGTATTTTTTACCAAGTACTTCAAGCATATCTTTTGTCATAGATGCAAGTGTATACGATGGCTTCCAACCCCATTCCTTGCGGGCTACATTATCATCAATACTTTGTGGCCAGGAATCAGCTATTGCTTGTCTGAAATCAGGTTTATACTCGACTTTAAACTCAGGTATGTGTTTTTTTATTTCAGCAGCAAGTTCCCCTGCACTAAAACTCATACTAGCCATATTAAAATCACAGTGGTGCTTTAGTTTTTTTAGGTCTGCTTGCATTAAATCCATTGTTCCTTTTATGCAATCTGGCATATACATCATTGGAAGTGTTGTATCTTTTTTTAGAAAACAAGTATATTTCTTGTTTTTTATTGCTTCATAAAAAATTTCAACTGCATAATCAGTAGTTCCACCGCCAGGAAGGGTTTCATTACTAATTATTCCAGGATAGCGAATGCCGCGAACATCTACTCCAAAACGTTTAAAATAATAGTCTCCAAGTAATTCTCCGGCAACCTTTGTAACACCATACATGGTTTTAGGTTTTAATATAGTTTCATTAGGAGTGTTATTGCGAGGTGTTTCAGGGCCAAAAGCGGCAATGCTACTTGGTACAAAAACTCGTGTCATATCATATGAATGTGCGATTTCAAGAATATTGTACATACCATTGATATTTACATTCCAGCATACAAAGGGTTTTTCTTCACCTACAGCAGAAAGTATTGCTGCCATATTATAAATAGTGTCAATATCATGTTTTTTAACAATTTTTTCAACAGATTCTTTATCTGTTATATCCATGTATTCAAAAGGACCTGAATTAAGTAATTTATCGCTAGGTTTTGTTTTACGTCCGCCGGCAACAACATTATCATTGCCATATTTTTTTCTAAGAGCGGTTGTTAATTCAGAGCCGATTTGACCTACAGCACCGGTAATAAGTATTTTTTTCATTTCTTTTTTAGTCATAAAAATTGATTCCCCCAGTATAAACTAGTCGAATAACGGCTATAGAAATCAGGTATACATACTTTACTATTTTTAATAAAAATAAAAAAAAGAAGAAAAATAGGGGGGAGGATGGGATAGTTTAAAATTAAGATCCTGCTTCTGATTCAAGATGTATCCATATGGTACCAGTCATTGTTCCGATTTGTTGTACTGATTCAGGAATATCTAATGTTATCTGAACCCAGACGAAATCTGATACACCGCTAACTGCGTTATTATTATCTATTGAGTATCTTACATTTGATTCATTAGTGTCCCATGGAGTATTTACGCTACAGTGTGTTCTATTAGATACATTGTAACACATATCACTTGGGCTGCGGTTACCTGCTGCAAGTATCCATGCTGTTGTGTTAGTTGCATTTACTATTGTATTATTATTCCACATTAAAACAGTACTGGGATCATTTGCTGTCGAATTTGCGTTAGCAGTTCTGTTACCATGTAGCCATATTTTCATGTATGTAAAATTATTAGATGATACGTTTATATGTGTGATATTTATAGGATAAGCTTCTTCATTTACAATTCCAAAAGCAGCTGAAAAAGTTCTTTGCATATTTGTAGAATATACATCACCTAGATGTAGTGTTACCTGTACATTGGTTGTATTGCTGCCTACTACCCTTAAAACACGAATACCATCACTTGCGTTATCTGATCCGATGTATCTAATAGATGCATCAGACGGATGGACAATAGTATATGAATAGCCTACTTTTGTTATGGCATATTGGGTAGCTGTAAGCATATTAAAAACTAAAAAGAGAACAGCTAGTATCAAATATCTTTTTTTTATTTTCATTTCCTTTCACCTTTCCTTTCATTACCATCCTGCTAAATCATAGCAAGATAGTTATTAGCACGTATACTGTTCACAAGTAACAATATAAAAAGATTTGGCGCTAAAACTACAAAATGACAAAATGCCAAAAAACAGATAAAAAATATTTTACTCCAAGAAACAACTAATATCTCTTACAAAAGCCCTGACTCAGAAACCAAACTAGGAATTATATCCTCCCAAAACAAAGCAGTAATATGAACACCAGAAACACCCTTAGTCTTCTTAATCTCTTTAATAAGTTCAAGTGAAATATCAAAACCTTCTTTTGCAGGATCACTAGCATTTTTCATCCTATTATAAATTTCATCAGGAATATCAACACCAGGAACATGAAACTTCATTCTCTCACACATCTTAAGAGACTTAAGAGGCGTCACACCCGCAAGAACAAAAACCTTTTTATCCAAACCACGAGAACAAACCTCATCCATCCATAAGTTAAAACGCTCAAGATTAAAAACACTCTGAGTCTGAATAAAATCAACACCCGCAAGAATCTTTTTTTCTAATCTATCGACACGAAAACTTAGTGGATCTGCAAAAGGATTTGCAGCACCACCAATAAAAACGTTAGGATTGCCAAATTTTATCTCATCACCACTCTGAAAAACACCTTCATCACGCATATCCTTAACAATCTTAATAAGCTGAATAGAATCCAAATCAAAAACACCCCTAGCACCGGGGTGATTACCAAAACACTGATGATCACCAGTTATAAAAAGAATATTTCTGACACCAACAGCACAAGCGCCAAGAACGTCGCTCTGAAGCGCTATACGATTACGATCACGACAAGCCATTTGCATAATAGGTTCAAGACCCATATCTAATAGGATAACACTGCTGCCAAAACTAGACAAACGAACAACCGCTGTCTGATTATCAGTTACATTAAAAGCATCAGCACAATTTTTTACAATCTCGGCTTTTTCTTTTATTTTTTCAGCATCACAACCCTTAGGTGGACCGATTTCTGCAGTAACTGCAAAACCTTCTGTTTTCAAAACTTTTTCAAGATTACTGCGATATTGCAAAACATTTCACCTCGTCATAACTAATGATTTAGACCAATCCTTAGGCTCAACAATTTTTTTCAACAAATACAGTTTTTTTTCATTATCAAGTTTTTTAATTATAAGTTCCCAGATGCAATCCAAATCCTTTGAAATCTCACATTTACCATTTATAGAACCACCACATGGGCCATTTAACATACTTTTTGGACAACGAGAAATAGGGCATAAACCATCAAACAAATACTGAATGCATTCTCCGCAAAGATTACATCTTTTTTCAAATTCGTTAGCACGTTTAATTTCACCTAAAAAAAGTGTATCAAGACCTGGTATAACCTTGGCATCATCTATTATCTCTGCAACAGTTTGAACACCATTTCCACAAGCTAAAACAAGAACTTTTTTTGCTTTTTTAAGTTCATCTTTATGATTTTTTAAAATACGTTTATCGTTCAAAAAATGACATGCCGGGTCAAGCACAACCCACCCAGTAACGTTAATATCTTTATCCTTAAGAATAGAAACCATTTCTTTAACTTCATTTTCGCCACCTGTTTTACAAAGAGTTGCACACTGGCTACAACCAACTATAAAAACAGGATCTTTTTGAATCAAACAAATAATACTTTCCAAATCCTTCTGTTTAGTAATAATCATTATATTTAAGATAAAAAACTGTAATATAAGTATTTTTTCTAAAAAATAGCAAAAGAGAAACGTCTAAATAACAACCTATATTTACAGGTTTAAATTAGTTTAAAATAACTAAAAATTTGGTTGAATACTTATGTTAGATGACTTAAAAACTATAGCTGAAATCGATAAATCAGGTATGCTTAATGATATAGCAAGCTTTCCTGAACAGATAAAAGAAGCAGAAAAACTAGTAGAAAATTCAAATATTGCTAGCATATATAAAATCGACAACATTATAATCAGTGGAATGGGTGCATCTGCCATCTCTGGTGACATTATTCAAAGTCT
>Ga0105099_10000903_pt1 | contig 19516 bp, 15 predicted proteins | sample PPLLak3cmMay2015_2_FD_79138 | JGI IMG/M metagenome (GOLD analysis project Ga0105099, IMG submission 79138) | Freshwater sediment microbial communities from Prairie Pothole Lake near Jamestown, North Dakota, USA - PPLs Lake P8 Core (1) Depth... | ecosystem: Environmental > Aquatic > Freshwater >... | reverse complement strand
GGCCGCGATTGTAGAGAATGGCGGAGGCGCAGAAAATGGCGCAGAAGTTTTTCTAGTTAGGGAGTTGCGGATCGATTTCCCCGAAATCGGCGGTTATTCTCCCGAGGAACACCCGTCCGATAGGGGGATTGGAAAGAAAGGAACCGTCAAGTCCGACGTGCCGTTGCAGACCAACAGGAACCCGCTCACACCGAGATAGATCAAGCGCAACATGGCATCTCTCCGCAATCGGATATCTTCACTCCACCATGGGTGGAAAAATCCACCGAATTATGGCTTCTGTCCATGCTTCCATACAGAACCCCGCAGCCGGCAAACCGGCTCAGGCAGGATCTATGGTTATTGGATAATGAACTCGGGTTTGCCCTGGCCGCGCTTGATCTCCAGCTTCTCCTGACCCGCCATATCGGCGATGGCCAGGAAGAGAAGCTGGGACAGATCCTCCATGATCTCCGGGGTGATGTTGGTGATATCATCGTAGGGGGTGTGGTAGCGATAGGTACCCGCGCCCCCGGCTTCCCCGAAGGCACCGAAGGAGAGGACCGGGATGCCGTAGTAATCGAAAAAGACCGCATCCTGCCGGGGCCGGGCGAGGTTCTCGTCAAAACTGCCCCGCATGATCCGGTGGATGTATTTCTGGTTCGCCTTCTCCAGAAAGGCGTAGAAATCGGGGTAATTCTTGGCAAAACCGACCGAAAGACTGTGCCCCATGCCGACCCCGTCCATATTGATGAAACCCTTGATCCGATCGAGCGGAATAGTCGGATTCTTCAAAAAATACTGAACCCCTTTCAAGGCGGCTTCCTCGGCGGCGATGAGAAAAAACACCACCGACCGTTTCGGTTTCGATTCCAGCTGCGAAAAAGCGTGGGCCACTTCCAGGGTGACCGCTACGGACGAGGCATTGTCACCGGCGCCGGGCATGAGGACCGGACATTTACCGAGAAAATCGAGGTGGCCGCCGACCATGATATACTCGTTCTTCAGGAGCGGATCGGAGCCTTCTAGATAGCCGATGACATTGGCGGTGACTCCATCGGCGTGATGCCGGGTGACATTCTTGATGGAAACCACCTTACCGGTTTTGAACGACTGCGGTTTCAGGGTGTCCCGGATCTTCTTGACGGTTTCAGCCACGGTCCGGCCGGTGCCGGCGAAGAGATCGGTCATGATCGTCTTGCCGATGTGAGAATAAATGAATCCCTCCGCATGGATGTTGTTGGGATTGCCGATCGGCCCGTAGTTGTATAGCATAGCAGCGGCGCCGTGCTCGATCGCATTTCTTGTTTTATATTGATGGAAGGAATACCTTCGCCACTTCAGAAAATCCTTGTGACGGCTGTCGATCGGGAGTTCCGGGTTCATGACGACGATTTTTCCCTTGACGTCGAGGCCGGAATAATCGTCATAACCCAGTTCCGGAGCGGTGATGCCGAACCCCACGAAGATGACATCGGACTTGACCTCGCCGTTACCCGAAGTGGAACCGGGGATGTAATCATCGACGTAGATGTAATTCTTGACGACCTCATCGGCTTTTAAACCGACATGAAGTCTGACGAAACAACCGTCGAGGATGTCATTGTAGGGGTGGGGAAATTTCTGCAGGTAACCGCCGTCGGTTCCCAGCGGTTTGATCCCCCACTCCTTGAACCGGTCGACCACCCACCCGGCGGCCCGGTCGTAACCGATATGGCCCGACAACCGCCCCTCGAATTCGGGAGAGGCCAGTTTGTCGACATAGTCGTACAGATCCTGGCTCTTGATCAGGTGCATGGCCTGCAACAGTTTTTCCTCGTCGGTCAACTGGGGCCGCTGCTGGGCGAAATGAGCCGATGAAAAAAGAAAAATCAAAATCAGTGCGCCGGATAATAAAAACCTCTTGTTCATGAAACACTCCTCCAAATCGATTTGTTTATCGGGAACCAAAAAAGCGGGCGGATTTGTTCACGATTTCATTGTAGAAATCCCCCTGTCGAATGTCAACCCCCCCAACTTGGGGATGGTTCTCCAATACTCGATTGAATAGCGACCGGTGACATCAACCAAGCCGTGACCGACCGACCTCAGAACAATGGCAAATACAGTCCAATGAAAAGAGTTCTGCCAAAAATCGAATCGATTTCTTCTCGAGTGGAGTAATCCTCACTATAGACATAGCGGAGCACATTCCTCCGGTTCATCAGATTCGTGATCCCGAAATAGAGAATCAAGTCTCTCTTTTTCAAGGGAATCAGTATATTTCCGTTCAAATCCAGTCGTTGAAAGGAAGGATAGCGAACACTGTAAGGGTCCCCCCAGAGGGGCATATAATGTTGCTGTTCTTCATCCCACCAGCGATCCGCCAAAGGCGTATAAGGCAATCCCGATGCCAGGGAATAGCGGATACCGAAATGAGTTTTTTTCCATTTCAGCATGAGGATAACGGTCAGGGAATGGGGGATTTCCCACGGAGACCTGGCTGGTTCGGCCAGGTTGCCTTCTCTCCTCCGGGAATCGAGAAAATTGTAGACAACGATCCCTTTCCATTTTTTCGTTTCTCTGTGCAGATACAACTCGATTCCCTGGGCATACCCATACCCATCATTTGTGAACGTATTGTTTTCGATCCGGACCGGAAGCCGGCGATACTCTTTCCGGTAAATCGTCATTCTCCAGCCGGTACCCGCTCGAGTCCCGTCGTAACTCAGGGAATGGTGGATCGCCCGGAATGGATCAAGCTCAGGAGCCTGTCTCAGACTGAAGTAATCGGCATACTGGTGATAGACTCCGGTGGAAAATCTCAGCAGGTGATCCTTGCTGATCATCCAAGCCAGGGCAAACCTGGGATCTCCATTCAACCTGAATCGGCAGGAATCGAGCGAATGGATCCGGAACCCGATATTGACCAGGAAATGTCTTCCCAGGGCGATCCGATCGTTGAGATAAAAACTGACCCGGGTGCCGGCCGCCTTTTCATTAACCAGAGGTTGATTTTCGCCCCCCCCATCACAGGTAAGCCATCTACGCTGGGCATCGATCCCGGTTTCAAAAAAGTGCCTCCCGCTCTCCATGACCCCTCCCAGGCTGAATTGAAGCACATCATCATGTTTTTTTTCCGAATAAAAAACACTGGAAAAACGGGAATTGTATCTAGATCCCGATATGGTGAGTTGAAGAGAAGCCAGCTCGGAAATCAAAGACTGAACAGACAGGCCAAACAAGTGGTTATCGGTTTTGATATCCATATCTTCCTTTTTTTCAAACGAATAGACGTCACGCAGCCCGAACAGACGGATCTGAAGATTCTGTCCGGCATGGAACTTCAACTTGCCGAACAGGTTCTCCGTTTGAAAATCAGCCCCCTCTCGGCCGTTGATTTTCGTCATCAGCTGGGAATATCCCTTGTTCAAACTGAGCAGGCATCCCCCGCTGTTTTTGAATGGCAAAGCTGCGAAGCTGTTCAATCCCATAATCGACAATCCGATTCCCCCCTCTTTTCTACCGAATTGATCCCTGGCTTCGATATCGACCACCCCCGAAAGAGCATCACCGAAACGGGGATGAAACCCGCTGGTCGAGACATTGAATTTTTCTACGTATTGATTGTCAAAGATACTGAAATACCCTTCATGCATGGTTTCACTGAGGAATGGGTGTTCGATTTCAACTCCCTCGAATTGATAGCAGACCTCCTCGGGCGCCCCTCCCCGGATCAGAATGCTTGAACTGTCGGGCAGCGCTGTCACACCTGGGAGGACCTGAGCGGCATAAATCGGGTCGGCGGCAGCCCCCGGAATGGAATAAACCTCCATTTTTTTCAGAGTCACGACCTTTTTCCCCTCATCGGGTCCCACCCCGCTGTCGGCCGTCACCTGGATCACATGATGAATAACCTCTTCGGGTTTAAGGTGGATGGTGATATCCTTTCCGGGAATAACCCGAACCTCCTTGCGCAGATAACCGATTTTATAGACGAACAGGATCACCTCGACCGGTTTATCGGAATCCAGGCCGATTACCAGGGAAAACCTCCCTTTTCTATCGGCTTGAAAGCCGATCTCACTCTCCGCCACCAGTATATAAGCCGAGACCGGAGCTTTGGTCTCCGCATCCAGAATGGTCCCCGAGATGGTTTTTTTCTGGATATCGCCCGCCGATACCCTCCCCAGAAACATAAAAAGAAAAAGCAACCACACCCGGTAAAAAGACCTTTTCATTTCTCCGCCTCATTTTCAAGCAGGCGCAGCTCGGATACGGCCAGACCGTAACCGGGATTGATTTGGAGGGCATGTTGAAAGCATTCCTTTGCCTTTGGAAAATCTTTCAACACCTTATGGGCCATCCCCAGAATCGTCAAAGCTTCGACGTACCCCCAGTCAGGCTCAAGGCTTTCAGCGGGGGGGATCAGGGAAAAGAACTCCACCGATTTCCGCAGAAACGGCAGCGCCTTTTGAACCCCCCCCCCATAATTTTCCGGGGTATACAACAGAGAGGAACCTTGAAGCAGATTAATCCGGGGATTCTCGGGCTCCCTGTTCAACGCACCGGACATGTACTGGATTGACTGGATTCCCAACTGCGGCGCTTTTTCAGGATGAAGGGCGATCTCATACCCCAACAACGTGGCATATAGAGCCTCCAGTTCAGCGAACTTCGTACTGACCCGCATGGCCTTTCCCAGGCATTCCTTTGCTTCGATCAAGCATTTTTCGGCATCGGCCGTTTGCTGCCGGGAAAAAAAGAGGGTGATCAGGCGGTAATTGCACAACCCCAGGTAATACAACGGGTACACATTCTCTTCATGGCCGCTTGCCAGAATCATTAAAATCAGGTTCTTCGCCTCCTGCATCGGTTTCAGTTCCCAGGTATCGTTTCCCGTCTTCAACAAGCCGATGGCCCGGGTCAGCTTGTCGACACTCGCTCCATCCAGTCGATGCGGCGGGTAATGAACCATTTCTTTTTTTGCCGAAGTGTCGGGCGCTTTTTCCGGTTCGGCGGCCCCGTTGATGATCCCTTCCAGTTGGTTCCGATCAACCACCCATCCCTTGTTAATCACCAAGGCGATATCGCGGGTTGCGGCAATATCTTTCAACGGATTTCCATTGACCACCACCAGGTCGGCCCATTTTCCCTTTTCGATCGTCCCGCTTTCGGCACCGATTCCCAAGACTGCCGCGGCATTCTTCGTCGCGCTGACAATAGCGTCCAAAGGTGTCAAACCCGCTGCCACAAGTAGTTCCAATTCACGGTGAACGGAAGGGCCAAACAACACCCAGGGGTTTCCCGCATCGGTTCCCAGCACCAGTTTTATTCCCGACTCCCGCATCCGTTTGACATTCCGTTGCGCCATCGCCAACCGCTTGCGAATCGGGCCCGGTGCTCCGGCGTCCGGCTGGGAAACCTGCAACTCCCGGTGGATTTCCCGGCATATCCCCTTCGCCGACAGCGGAGAGTCGAGCAGGCATTTCTTTAAATCGCCCCCGTAAGCCAACTGATCAAGCGCTTCATATACCGACAAGGTGGGTATACAAAACACCCCCCCCTGTTTCATCTGCCGCAAAAGCGCCTCATCCATCTCCGCATCGGCCGCCACATGGGCCAGACCATCACTACCGGCTTTGACCGCGTCCCTGGCCTGTTCCACACCGGTGATATGTGTGACCACCTTCAATCCGAATTTGTGAGACGCATCAACGATGGCAGCCATCAAGTCATAGGAGAGGGAGGTGAACCCCTTATCCCCTTTCCCATAGATGATTTTTATGAAATCTGGGCGTTGCAGCGCCAGTCTTTCCACTTCGCTCCGGGCTTCCGCCTCGGTTTTCGGGGTGACCGCCATAGGAACTCCATATTCGGTTCCATGGCCTCCGGGCGAAGTGAAACAAGGGCCGACAGTGAAAAAAGCCGGAGAACGAAGCGGTTCTTTTTTCATCTGTGCGCGCAGATCGAACATAGCCTCCGGGACTCCGGCCAGATCCAAAACAGACGTGACTCCGCAATACAGGAATCCAGCCAATTTTCTCCGATCCTCCAGATATTGATAAAGGGGCGCGCTGGAACCTCCCAGGTGGATATGGGCATCCATCAGGCCGGGTAACACGGTCTTTCCCCGGCAATCGATCTCCCTCACCCCGGCTTGCAGTTGGCTGTCCCCCTTCGCTCCCGCGTAGACAATTCGCCCCGCCGCCACGATCACCAGGGAATTCTCGATGGGAGCATTACCTGCCCCATCCACGAGACGCCCGCCCGTCAAAGCAAATGAACGTGTATCGCTCTTTTCATCGAGATCGGAGGAAAATTTCAATTCCGATAAAAAAATTGAAAAAAATCCAACTCCCATCAGTAATAATTGTCGTCTTTTCATTTTTGTTCTCCATTGGTGAATGTTCTGGATCGTCTTCATCCCGAATATTCCTATTGTTTCTCGCTTTTTGGCACCGGAATTTCGCTGATGATCCGTTCCAATTCCCGAATGTATTCGGAAAACGCCTCCCGCCCTCTTTCGGATATCCGAACACGGGTCCGGGGTTTTTTATCGATGAACGTCTTGTTGATTTCAATCAGGCCCTGGGCCTCCAATTGGGATAGATGAGTACTCAAGTTACCGTCTGTCAACTGTAACTGCTCCTTCAGATAATTGAAATCGACCTCATCGGCCGCCATCAGGATCGACATGATCCCCAGGCGGGCTTTTTGATGAATCATCTTGTTCAATTTCACTGAAGCATGTTCTTTCATTGGCCCTCAGCTTTTTTTTCCTTGACAATCATCACCCAACCGCTGACAATCAAGCCTATCCCAAACAAGACACAAAAGATCAGGCTGGAAAGGCTCAAAAAAAAGATCGCAGTGACCAGGCTCCCGATAAAACCCACCAATCCCATGTAAAGCATCACCCGATCCACCATGGTGCCGAGTATCATATACCCGGTGGAAATCACCAGCATAAAAGCCACGGAAATATAATCGGGAGAGACCTCGGGGTGAAGCAGGCAAAAAGCGACCAATGCATACCCGAGAAAAACCAGCGGTAACCAGAAACCGATGAATTTCCAGATCACGAACCGAATCCACTCTCGCGAACGCCCGCTCATTTGGGAACGGGAGATACGAAAGGTGGCAAATACAGCAATCCCGCTCAACCCCGTCCACCACGCGGCCGACCAGGCGTTTTGAGGAATCAGGAATTGCTGCCCCAGAAAGCCGATGATACAGAATATCCCCCAGACGATGGCAATCCAACCGCTGCTGACCTTGACCATTTCCGTTTTTGTTTTCATAACCAAGTCTTTGATCAAACGGATGTTTTCCATGGCTTCGTTTTTTTCATCTTCATTCATCACAATTCTCCTTTCAAAGTTCTTTGCATTACAAAGTATAAACCGCCTTTCCATCTCTGTCAATAAAAATCTTTAAACATCCTAGAAATAGCAATGATAGAGTCAGCGCCAAGATTACGAATTGGATTCAATCATAAATATCCCCAGACACCTTGATCCGGAAAGCGTTGGTGATTCCAGAACCACACCTTATTCGATAGTATCGATCATACAGGTTCGATCCTCGATCGCCTCCGCCGCCGCGGTTTTCCCCAGCCTGGACACATCCAGATACTTGCACAGCTTGCCATCGACCAGTTCATAGATGTAATCGGCCCGCAGTGCCACCTCCCGGTCGTGGGTCACCATGACCATGGAGATGCTGTTTTCCCGGTTCAGTTCAGCCATGAGATCGAGCACGGCCCGGCCGCTTTCACGGTCCAGATTTCCCGTCGGTTCGTCGGCGAAAATCAGTTTCGGCTTGTTGATGAGCGCCCGGGCGATGGAAACCCGCTGCTGCTGCCCTCCGGAAAGTTCCGAGATATATCTGTTCTTCAGCTTTTCGATGCCGATGCGCTCCATGATCCGCAGGGCTTCGTTCCCGGTTTCGGGCGACGGCTTCCCCCCCCGGATCCAGCATGGCAGCAGAATGTTTTCATAAGCGGTATATTCGGGGAGCAGGTAATGGAACTGAAAAATGAAGCCGATATGGGCATTGCGGAAAGCGGCCAGTTCATTTACATTTTGCGCGGAAATGAGCTTGCCGTCAAAATCGATTTCACCCGAGGTCTGCGGGTCAAGCAATCCCAGGCAATTGAGGAGCGTACTTTTCCCGGAACCGGACGGCCCGATCAGGGCAGTAAAGCTGCCCCTGACAATCTGGATGTCGATATCGAACAAGACCGGTGTGTCGACCTTGCCGAAATAGGTCTTGTTCAGTCTACTGGTCTTGAGAATGATGTCAGCCATTGCGGATCACCTCGATGGGGGAAAGTTTAGCCGCCCGTCTGGCCGGGATGGTAGAGGCGAAGATCGAAGCCAACAGGGCAAGAACGATCGGGGTCAGCAGCGTCCTGGTGTTGATTTCGAAGCCAAACACCACTCCCGTTCCGGCCAGGAAAGCGTAAGCCAGAAGCAAGCCCAAGGCTACACCGAGAACGGAACCCACGCTGCCCAGCAAAAAACCCTGGATGACGAATATTTTTGAAGCACTGCGGTTGGTCGTCCCCATCGCCTTCAGAATGCCCAGCTGCCGTTGTTTTTGTACCGCGGCGATCGCCAGGACACTGGCGATACCAAGGGAGATACTGACGAGGACAAAGAATTGAATGGTATCGGAAGAGGCGCTTTGCGAACGTAAGGCGGTCAACAGTTCGCGGTTCTTTTCCTGCCATGATTCCAGTTTCACCCGTTCATACTTCCGGCCATATTCCCTGGCGATCTCCTCAGCGGCGAACACATCCTTTACCTGGACCTCGATGACCGATACCCCCCCGATGGCAAAAAAGTTCCGCACCATGTCCATGGCGATTACCACCAGTTCATTTCCCGCCGCCGCACCCAAATCGAAAATGCCGCCAACCCGTAAAAAAACCTGGTCACCCTTGTTGTTTCTCAGATAAAACTTGTCTCCGATCGCCAGGGTCAGCCGGTCGGCGATCCCCTTCCCCAACAGGGCGGAATCGGAGGCGAGTTCGGGAATACCGGCTACGAATTTTTCTTTTATCTTATAGATCGCAAGTCCATCGGCAGCGGTCAGACCTTTTACGAAAACCGGGACCACCGAGACCCCCCTTTCGATGAAACCCGATCCGTTCGCAGTCGGGGCTGCATAGAGAATGCGCGAGTCTCTTTTCAGGTCATTGACATACTGCTGCCAGGAATAGATTTCGGTCCGTTCCTCATAGAACACCTTTCTGCTGTCACTGTTCGCACCGCTTTCGCTGAGCGGTTTGGCTATGCGGTCGGCGGGCAGGATGTTGATATGCGGTGCCGATCCGACCGTATTGTCAATCAGACTCAGTTGCAAGCCGCCGATAAGCGAGGACAGAAAGAACTGGACCGCCACACCCACAGCGATACCCAAAACGATCAGCAACGTTTGCCCTTTCCCCTTGATCAGGAAGCGCAGGGCGATCATCCACTCGTAGCGGTTCTTCTTGCCTTTCATTTGGGCAGAACGATCCTTGTCCCTGCGGGGATATTCCTGACACTCACCCATTTTTCACCGATGGGGGTGAATTCCACCGCTGTTTTCTTGATTTTTTTCGCTGTCTTGACCAGGACAAAATTCCCGTTTTTTTCACGGAGAATGAATTCTGCCGGCAGGGCCAGGACATCGACATTGACATGTTTCACTCTCTTGCCGGAAATTTCGACGCTGCCGCTCATGCCATGTTTGATGAAGGGCTTGTTTTCCTGAATCTGCAGTTTCAGGTTGCAGGTACCCTTGGCGTAGTCGATCGTCGTGCAGACCAAACTGATTTCGGCTTTCACTCTTTCGGCCGGGAAGGCATCGAATACGACAAAACACGACAGACCGGCTTCCAAAAACGCCAATTCCCTCTGATCGACATTGGTTTCGAGAATCCACGGTTTTTTTTCCAATATGGTCACGGCTCTTTTTCCAGCCATGAGTGTTTCACCTTCCCGGACAGCGATTTTCACAATGGAGCAGTCATATGGAGCGATAAGCTTTCTATCGTTTACGGCGCGCTTGGCGAGTTCCACTTGTGCATTCAGGATGTTCAACTGGTTGATCAGCTCAGCGGCGGCGCCGCTGCTGGAATAGGAATCGAGTTGAAGCTTCGCCTGGTTGAATTTTGCCTGGGCGGCGGCCAATTTCGTCTTGGCATTTTCCATCTCGACCTTGGAAACGGCTCCGGACTCATATAAAACGGTAATCCTGTCCGCATGATTTTGCGCCTCGGACAAAACCACGCCGGCTTCATTCATCTGCTCCTTGAGCCGCGGATAGGTTTCCTCTTTGGAATTCACCAGTTTCAATTTGGTATTGGTATAGTTGTTCACGGCGATGGTCAGATTCTGTCGCTCCTGAAAATCATCGACCTGGATTAAAAGAACTCCTTTGGGTACCGGTTCGCCCTCTTTGACCGCGATGCGCTTGACAATGCCTTCAATCTTGGCCGCCATATCATACGGTTCAGGGAAATTCACGGTGCAACTGGCCAGTATCTTGTAGTTCACATCGGTCCTTTTCAAAACATAGGATTCCTCAGCCGGTTTTTTCAATAGGAAAAAAACCAGAGAGAGAATCACCGAAAAACCGATCGCCAGTATCACGATTTTGTTTTTCCGCAAATTCGGCTCCTTACCTATATGAACATGACTCCTTTTTCTTGGGGTCTCAATGCCCAATTGAGGATACATCAACAGGAGCAAAAAAAGCAACAAGCCCTTTTTTTATCGTACAAGGGATTGAATTTGCGGGACATCAATTCGGAATGGCTGGGTATTATTTATTCTTTTCCAACAAGTCGATGCCGGTTGGCAATCTCGGTTGGTGGCAATCGGTGCAGCCGGTGGGAGCCGCTTTGGCGGCGGGCTGACGCATATGGCACTGGAGGCAGGTCAGGTGGTAAGCCCCCTTGAGACCGGGTCGGCTGCGGTCGTCGGCCTCATCGGCCGATTGGTGGCAGGCGGAACACTTCTGGAATCTCTTCTCACGCAGGTCCGGGTGACACGTTTGGCAGGAGCCGCCGGCAATGGTCATGCCGATCGCCTGGTGCATGTCGGTAAACCTCTGGCCGATGCGGTCATCGTCGCTGAACGACAAGCGGTGGTGGCAAGCTGCGCAGTAGCTTTCGACATTGGCATCGTGAATACGGTGCGGAAACGTGACCGCCCCGAACCGGTCAGAAGCCTGGTTCAACCCCGGGTTGTTCATCGTATAGATATCCTGGTAGGCCAACGGGTACAGCTCATTCCGGGAAAACGGTTGCCGGGCCTTGCTGATCCGGGGCCGCGGCAGCGGGGCCGGAACCGTTGGAGCCAGGGCGCGGCGATGCACCGACGCATAGAAGAAGGTGAACCCGAGCAGGGAAAGGGCGGCCAGGCCTCGCCACACCCAGCCGATTCTTCCCTTTTTAGGCGCTTCACACTCCTCTGGCAGGCCTTCCCCGCGGGCGGTTTCCAGGTCGAGTATGGGAAAACGGATGACCAGAAGGCGATAAAAAAAGATGACGGCGCTGATGGTGGCTGCGGTCAGCGCCATTTCACCCAGGGAGGGAAAATAGGGTTTGTCGGCATAAGGGGGGCGATAACCGACCAGGAAGACATTGATGCGGTTGAAAACGACTCCGGCCGCCACCAGCACCGCCGACAGGAACAGCCGCCTGGGGCTCCGGCGGACGCGTCGGCGGATCAGCAGTAAAAAGGGGATGATCAAACCGATCACCAGTTCGGCCGTCAGTACCGCAACCTGCATTCCACTCTCCGACCAGGGGATCTGCCGGCGGCGGACGATCAGATCGGCCAGCTTGGCCGTGAAATAGAGGCCGATCAGCCAGGGAACCTTGGCGGCGAAGCGGTCCATCATCTCCATGTCGGGCCGGCGGCGGAAGCTGCGATGGGCAGCCAGATACTGGATGATGACCATGGGAAATCCGGCCATGGCGGCCGAAAGGAGAAACAGGACCGGCAGCCAGGGTGTATACCAGAGGGGATGCACTTTCCCTGGTGCAATCACCAGCAAGGCCCCCAGCGACGACTGGTGCATGCAGGAGAGGACGACTCCGGCCAACACGAAAAACGGGAGAACGACGGCGGCGATCCGGGGAACTGCGGCCAGGGGTTTCTGGAACCGCTGCAGCCAGGCATACCCTTTTTCTTTTTTGTCGTATCCCTGTTGCAGGCCGGCGGCGAACGCCGGGGATAACTCAACGGTCAGGACCAGGATATAGCTGACGACGCAGAGAGCGATCTCGTAGAGCACCGAATTGCCCTGCCAGTGGAGGAACACCTGCCATATATTCCAGTACCGCCCCAGGTCGAGGATGAGGATAACCGACTCCATCAGATAGCCGAGCCAGGCGGTCAGCAGCGCCGTCCGCAGCAGCGGCCGGTAACGGACGCGACCGAACACCTCGATGAAGGCGGCGGCGGTAAAACCGCCGGCGGCCAGGGCGATGCCGCTGGCGATATCGATAGCCACCCAGATGCCCCATGGGTATTGGTCGGTCAGGTTGGTAACGGCCGCCAGCCCGAAGATCAGGCGGGAGACGGTGAACGCCAGACCGAGCCCCAGGGGAATGAGCAGCAGGCGCGTCCCGCGTGACCAAAATGGCAGGTTTACCCGGTTTCCCTGGGCACCGCTCATTTGCCTTCCTCTTCAGTGCCGGCTGGCGACGATTCCCCGGGAGGACATTCAGGCAACCGGTTGCGGCGGCTGCGCCACATCAATCCACCCAGTAAGCCGTATACCGCCAGGGGGATCAACCCGTAGCGATACACCCCGTGCTGGATCGCTTCGGTACGCACCGCCGGAGACCGATCCGGCTGCGGCAGCAATCCGATCTCGGCAAACGGCCGCCCGGCCAGATACAACCAGGAGGTGCCGCCCGCCTCGCGTTCACCGTAGACATGATCCAGGTAGAGGTCGGGCCGGGCGGCGATCCGCGCTCGCGCTGTTTTCATCAGGTCTTCCCGATTCCCGAAAACCAGTGCCTCGGTGGGACAGGCGGCGGCACAGGCGGGGTCGGCCCCTTTTCCCCGTTTCGGATCAGCACAGAACTCGCACTTGCGCACCAGCGGGTGAACGGGTTCCGCGTATTCATAGGCCGGGATCTGGAATGGGCAGGCGATCATGCAGTAGCGGCAGCCGACACAGATCCCGGGATTGTAGACGACCGAACCGTCGCCTGACCGCGTCAGAGCGCCGACGATGCAGGCCGAGACGCAGGCCGGTTTCAGGCAGTGCAGGCACTGAAATTTGGAAAATGTATGGGGAGTCGACGCCAGGGCGGCAGCAGGCGAACCGGGGTACCGGTTGACCACGGTCAGAGACCGGTAATCGGGGCGGCGGACCCGGTCGAACACACCCGGATCGGTCCAGGGCCGCTCCGGAGGCGGCATCAAGTTTCTTAGGTTGCAAGCTTCTTCACAGCGGCGGCAACCGATGCAGCGGGTGGTGTCGACCAGGCAGCCGACCTGTCCCTTTCCAGCCGAATCGTCTTGGGCGGAGGTCCGGGCAGCAGGGGAAACCAATGCCGCACCGCCGGCCGCTCTCATCAGAAAAGATCGCCGGGAAAATTTCATGGTTTCAGGCTCCGGGACCAGCCGTTTTACTTGTTAACGGGCCGGTACCGATGATCAATTGTTTTCAGGGCTTCGGCGAAGTCGAATTTATCCTTTCGCGGATTTTTGGCCCCATGGCATTGTCTGCAGGTCGCCTCGGTCGGGATGATCAGGCCATTGGCCAGGGCTTGCTTTTTGTCTTTCATGATGGTAATCGTCTTGTACATCGAGCCGGGGCCATGACAGACTTCACACTGGACACCCTCGAATTTGGCGGCGTTGGGCGAACCGACCGCATAGCCGCCGGCGCCGAAACCGGTGGTGTGACAGGCCAGGCAGGTCGGGTTCTTGTCCTCGCCCTTGGCCGGATCGAGGGCCTTGAAGGCCCGGGCCATTTTGCTGGCCAGCCATTTTTCATGGACCATGTGGTTGGTTTGGCCGCGATGACACATGCTGCAAACCGCGGCTCCGATGTAGGTCGGTTTGTCGGCGGCCGGCACCAACCGGGCAGCGGTTAGTATCAGAAGGGTCGTGATCGTTCTCTTCATCGTGTTTCCTCAGTTTTTATCGAGTTTCCGGGGAATGATGGGCAATACGACATGAGAGGGGTACCGGGCCGAGTGAAAGACGGTCTGCCGGGCGACCTCCATCCTGGTCCCGGTCATGGGATCTTCACCGGTGTTCAGATTGCGGTCGAAGCGGGGAAAATTGCTGCTCGATACCTCCAGGCGGATGCGGTGCCCGGGGAGAAAGACGTTGCTGGTAGCCCAGAGGTCGATCTCATACTCGTAAACTCGGGCCGGCTCCAGCAGGGAAGCCGGGGCGGTCCGGCCCTGGCGATAGCGGGCGCGTATGATGCCGTCCTGGATATTCTGCGCATACCCGTCGGGATGGACATCGACGAGCTTGGCGGTCCAGTCGGTATCCTTGCCGCTGGTGGCGGCATACAGCTTTACCTTGATGGGTCCGGTCACTTCGAGGGCTTCGGTCAACACCGGCGTCGAATAGACTAGGACATCGGCGCGCGCTTCCACTTTGGCCTGATTCAACGGTCCGGAAGAGACGGAGTTGCAGCCCAGACAGTCGAGCAGATTACCGCCGATGGTCGGCACCGGATCGGCCGGATCATAGGTGAAACGATCGCTCTTGGCTCCCGTCGGCGATTTGCTGGAGAGGGTACCGTCGCCGACGGTGCTGTTGGCCTTGCCGTTGCTGCCGATATAGTATTTTGTATACCTGGTGCGCGCCAGCGGCCACTCATTCTCATCGCGCCAGACGTTTTCTCCCATGATGAAAATTCTGACCGGTGGATCCCGGTCGACGCCGTTGTCGATCCCTTTCAACCAACGATCGTGCCAGCGCAGATAGACATTGCGCAGGTTGACCTCCGCCGCGGGCCCGAAATCAATGCGGCGGTCGGGGCCGGTGGCGGGCAGTTCCGGGTTGTTGGTGCGCATCCCGGTCATGTGCGACCAGGGGCCGATCAGCAGCCGCTTCTGTTTGCGGGCGATTTCCGACTGGCTACCCTTGCGGATGGAGATATCGTCCTGCAGGGCACCGGCGAGGAAGATGTCGTACCAGCCCTCGACCACCAGCATCGGGATGTCGATTTTCGCCATTTCGTTCTCGAAGCTGATCCCTTTCCAGAACGGATCATTGGCGCGCGGATGGTTCAGTAATTCGTGAAACCCGGGGTTGGCATGGCTCGCCGCCCGGCCGATCGTCGCCAGCGGCAGGTGCCGGTAGACCGCCGGCCAATCGTAGGCCGGGCCGTGTTGCATGACATGGCCGTCCATGTCGACCGCCCCCCAGCCTGTGGCAAAACTCAGGAACAACGCGCCATCGACAAAGACCCAGTTGTTGAAGATGTCGCCGGTAGTCACCGAAGCCGCCAGGGCGGTCAGGTGCTTCGGATTGGCGACGGCCGGGGCGATCTGCACATAACCGCCGTAGGATCCGCCGGTCATGCCGATCTTGCCGTCGCTCCAGGGTTGGGCGGCGATCCAGGCGATGGTGTCGCAGCCGTCATCGGCTTCATCGGCGAACAAGGTGTACTGGCCTCCCGAATCGTACTTGCCGCGTACATCCTGGGTGACGAAGACATAACCGCGCTCGGCCCACCATCTGCCTCCGGCCACGGCACCGGCGCCGTTGTTGCTGTACGGCGTACGCGACAGGATGGCGGGATGCTTGCCCGGGGCGTCCGGGTAATAAATGTCAGCGGACAGATAGATGCCGTCGCGCATTTTCACCTGGACATTGTGTTCCATCACCACCTTGAATTGGGGTTTGGACAGCCGCGACTCGTCCTGGTACGCTGCCGGTTTCGGCCCGGAAGCGACTCCGATCGACACCAGACCGACCGTTATGATCATCCCCGAAACAATCAGCCAAACTGTTCTTCGTTTCATTTTTTTCCTCGCACGAATGAATCCATTCAAAACCGGTTTCCGGGATCGCCTACTTCCTGGCCGCAATGGTGTCGCTGAGGGTTTTGCCGGCGCGGCCGATATTGTCGTACTCCAATTCGATGATGGAGACGGTGAAATCATTGGCCGGAATTCCGGTGATCTCGATGGCGGTCTGGGTGATCCGTTCGACCAGTTCCCGTTTCTGATCCCGGCTGATCTTACCGATGGTGATCTGAATCACAGGCATGCTCGTCTGCTCCTTACCAACATATCAATGGGGCGCTACGGACAACCCTCCGGCGGACCAAAGTCGATCCGCCGGAAGGCAATTGTCCATCATACCCGATTGAAAGGGTTGCATCCAAGTCTATTTATTCTTGACCAGATTGAAATCGTTCAATTCCCGCAGCAATTCCCTGACCTTCGGATCCTTCTTTTCCTCTTCGGTGTATTTGAGTTCCCGGCGGAGATGGGATTCGTAATCGCCGGCCGAATAGATGAGGATGAAATGGGCCGGCTTGGCACCGATGGTCCGGGCCGAGTGGGGGGCGTTGGCCGGGATATAGACGGCATCGCCGGCTTTCATGGCATGCTTTTCGCCGTTGACCGTCCATTCGGCTTCGCCGGAAACGAGAAAGAAGGTTTCGGTATGGCGGGCATGGTAGTGGGTTCCGACATTGAAACCTGGTTTCCAGAGGTCGCTCAGAACTGTATAGCGGCCCTCCGAATCGTTGTCGCCAACAATGATCTTGGTGGTGACTTCATTGTCGTCGGTGACGACCGGCGCCTGATCGGGGAAATAGAACTTGTGTCCCGGTTTCACCTGCGAGGTGGCCGAAACGGTCAGCAGGATCAGTCCGGCTATGGCCAAGGCGCCGAATACACTCCAGCGGCACAAAACAGATAATTTCATCATGGTGGTGATCTCCTTTTTTTGTGAGTTCATATAAATACATTTCATTTGTATTGTCAAATCGGCGGCGAACCGGCGGCCGCACCGGTCGGCGGCAGCGGCCAGAAATCGAACAGGTCGGCATAGGCGACCCACATGGGGAAATTCAGCCCCAGCATGAAGGTAGCCCGGGCAAAGAAATTCGCGGGGTAGGCCAGGTCGCCGAAATGCCAGCGGCAGATGGCGGCGACGCCGTGGTATCCGGCATAGGCGATGAGAATTGCCAGACCGATGTTGACGAATGAACCGGCCGGCCCCTTGAGCAGCCTGCCCGGCCAGCGTTGGAACAGGACCAGTATGATCAGCAGTCCGAACGCATAGCTGACGCCCGCATACATCAACCGCAGCGGTTCCAGGTGCAGGAGGCCGGCGCCGATTTTGTATATGACGAACGCGCCGGCGGCCGTGCAAGCCAGGACCAGGAGCCCCATGACCGGCTGGACCATCAGTTTGGGGAAGCGGTTCAACGGCCAGAATTCCAGCATGACGAAGGTGAAGGTGAGGAAGGTGACCCAGAGCCAGAAGGTCAGTGCCGTTTCCCAGGCCACCGGCCCGTGCGGGACCAGGTGCCCGAAAACAGCCAGGGGACCGCCTTGCGCATAGAACGGGGCGGCGGCGACCGGGGACGGGTTCTGACCCGCCGGATAGGAGAGCAGGCTGAAATTGAATAGCCGGATACCGAAGAGGATGATGACATAGGAAAGGATCAGGGTCAGAAATCCCCGTGCCGGCAGCGCCAGTCGGTGGAACGGCCACATGCCGAAACCGGCGGTAGCGACGACGGTCATGACGACGCAGCAGATGGCGAAGGCGCTGACATAGGGATGGGCCTCCCCCCCGCCCAGAAAACCGAGAAGGGCGAAGCAGACGATCGTACCGATGATGATCATGAAGGAGGTCAGGGCCAGGCCGCGCCACGGTTGCGGCAGGAACCCGGCGGGAGGATATTTCCCCCCCCAGCCGATGGTCATGACCAGTTCGATCGGCACCATCGACATGATCCAGATCGACATCAGGCCCAGGTAGTTGTCGATGCCGGAACTGACGGTCATGACCAGCGCCACGGCGAACGTGACCGCGAAACCGAATATCCCCCGCCACGGCTGGGTACGGGTCCAACGGGCTTTCGGGAACGATTCTTCCATGGGCGGCTCCTTTGCAATGATAGTCCGATCCGATTCTAGGGAAGTTTTTTGGGCATTACAAGAAGGCACAAAAAAGTGCCTTAACCACCAATGACAAACTTCTTGGAGGTTGCTTATAATCGGCGACCGCTACTCGCAACGATCCGGTCAGGACGGAACCAGGGGGGTCATCCAAAGCGTGTTCGAATGCCAAATAATCGTAAATACAATTTCGTGAAAAGATTTCTCCAAGTAACCGCTGAGAGCAAACGATAAATCTTGTACACTCCGCAATGAAAAAAAACCAGAAAGTTTGGTACCCACAATTTTCCGAATTTCGCGTCCCTCCCAACATAGACTTAATTGAATATATCTTTTAAATTTAAAATCTGATATTCGGCGTATTGATTCTCAGAATCTGATTCTTCGATTGCGAAAAAACCTCGTTCAAAAAAAAGAATCCTGCGCAAATCTCCGATATTAGACAGTAACTGGTCCGGAAAAACAATCTTGCCGAATTCATTCAATTCTTTATCAAACACTCGTATTTCATATATTTTATAGCCAATCCCCAAAAAAACAGCAAAAAAATCTCTTGGTAATGGTTTGATATCAACGATGACAAACCAATTCTTGGGGATTTTTTTAATAATCCCTTCGTATAAAAAAGGATATGGTTTAAGGCTTGCGCAACTTTTAACGATTCTATCCCTATCATCTGGTTCGATCCTTTTTTCTTCAAAATCTATGCTTCGGCTTTTAATGACTTTTCCTTCAAGATTCATCAGATATAACCTTTTGTCGTCTGATAGACCACACACGATGTTTTTACTGATCGGTAAAAAGGCATATTTGTAATCGGGGGTGATGTCACCATGATATTGTCTAGAGCTGCCAATTATAGTCATACCGATATCGCTTCTTCTTGCGTCTTTGAGAAAACCCGCCACTGCTTTATCCGTATTGATATCGATCAGAACAAGGTGACGTATGGGGGGACCTGAACCTTCAAAATCAAAGATATTACATAAATATCTATCCTCGTCTACGAAGTATTTTAAATTGGAATTCAAGCGAATTTTTTTTTCTTTGATGAACTTTCCGCTCGGATTAAAAAAAACCGCCTTTGTACTATCCGTAGCTACATAATATTGACCTACAACCTGAATAGACTCAATGGCTTTCAATTCGCCAGGCCCTTCCCCCTTTTGGGCAAACCGAGTTAGAAGCTTCCCGGTTCTATCAATTTTGATAATCTCAGATTTCGGTTTGGCTGTTCCTAAAAGAATGGTTCCAGCTTCGGCAGGAATTCTGGCGAACGTGAAAAGGGGAGGATAAACTCGATCCACCATTACCGGTTGGATAAGTTGCAATCTAATGATTTTCAGTACGGTTTGCGCTTCAGTCTTTTTTTTTCCTTCCTTGGCCTGATCATTCTCGCTTGAGTACCGTAGCTTTCCTTCTGAAATCGTT
>Ga0105099_10000902_pt1 | contig 19520 bp, 15 predicted proteins | sample PPLLak3cmMay2015_2_FD_79138 | JGI IMG/M metagenome (GOLD analysis project Ga0105099, IMG submission 79138) | Freshwater sediment microbial communities from Prairie Pothole Lake near Jamestown, North Dakota, USA - PPLs Lake P8 Core (1) Depth... | ecosystem: Environmental > Aquatic > Freshwater >... | reverse complement strand
CAGAGTTTGGTTTGATTGTTACCGTTATTAAAATCTCGGATAAAAAATCATTATCAGAAAGTTCTGTTGATATGAATATTCTTGCTGAAAAAGCTCGTAACAAAAAAATTGGATTGGATGATTTGCAAGGCGGAAGTTTTACGATTTCTAATCTCGGTGGAATAGGGGGAACATATTTTACTCCGATTGTTAACTCACCAGAAGTTGCAATACTAGGAGTTTCTCGTGGTTCATTAATACCTGTTTGGAATGGCTACGGAGTATTTGAACCAAGATTAATGCTGCCGTTATCTTTATCGTATGATCACAGAATTATTGATGGAGCAGATGCAATAAGATTTTTAAGATTTGTGGTTGAAGCTCTTGAACAGCCTCTTAAACTACTTTAGAATTTAGGAATAAAATGTCTGATAAAATAAAACTTACTGTAATCGGCGGGGGACCGGGCGGATATGCCGCAGCGTTTCTGGCCGCTGATCTTGGAATGGATGTTACGCTTATTGATCTTGATAAAAATCCCGGTGGCGTTTGTCTTTATCGCGGATGTATTCCTTCAAAAGCTTTGCTTCATATTGCAAAACTTATTCACGAAGCCGATGAAGCAAAAAATTGGGGAATTGAATTCGGTGCTCCAAAGATAGATATCAACAAACTCCGTGATTTTAAAAATAGAGTTGTAGAAAAACTTACAAGCGGACTTGGCCAAATATCAAAACAGAGGAAAATAAATTTTATTCAAGGTAGAGCAAGTTTTATCAACTCATCAACATTAAAGATTGAAAAAGTTGATGGAGAAACAATTGAACATACTTTTGAAAAAGCTATTATTGCTACTGGTTCTGTAATTGCAACAATTCCATCTCTAGATATTAAATCGAAAAGATTACTTAACTCAACATCAGCACTTGATCTTCCTGAAATTCCCAAATCACTCTTAGTTGTTGGCGGCGGATACATTGGACTTGAGCTTGGTTCTGTTTATGAAGCGCTCGGAACAAAAGTATCTGTTGTTGAAATGATGCCCGGACTTTTACCAGGCGCTGATCGTGATCTTGTAAATTATCTTTCAATGAGAATCAAAAAATCTTTTGCTGAAGTGATGACTAAAAGCAAAGTACTTGAAATGAAGGAAGTAAAAGATGGAATTAGTGTTAAGATTGAAGATGATAAAGGAAACATTGCTGAAAAAATTTATGATTATGTTTTAATGTCTATCGGAAGAAAACCGGAAACACAGGGACTTGGATTAGAGAATACAAAAGTTACAGTTACTGATCGCGGCTGGATAAAAGTTGATAAACAACTTAGAACAACTGATCCAAATATTTTTGCTATTGGTGATATTACAGGCGAGCCAATGCTTGCACACAAAGCCTCGCACGAGGGAAAAGTGGCAGTAGAAGTTATTGCAGGACATAAAGTAACATTTGAACCACTTGCAATTCCTGCTGTTGTATTTACTGATCCTGAAATTGCATGGGCGGGAATAACAGAAGAGCAGGCAAAGAAAGATGGAATAAAGCACGAAGTTGCAAAATTTCCGTGGGCTGCAAGCGGCAGAGCAGTTACACTTGATAGAAATGACGGCGTAACAAAATTAATTGTTGATCCGGATACACAAAGAATTCTTGGAGTTGGAATCTGTGGACCGAATGCTGGAGAGTTAATTGCAGAAGGAGTTCTTGCAATTGAAATGGGAGCGAATGTAACAGATTTAAAACTTACAATTCATCCTCATCCAACCTTATCAGAAACAATTATGGATGCAGCAGAAGTTTTCTTTGGACAGAGCTCGCATTTTTACAAGCCGAAGAGATGAATTTTATGATTTGTACTAAAAACAAACCCAATTTCTTTGAGGAATTGGGTTTGTAGTATTAAAAATTATTTGGTAATCACTAATCCATTTTTAATTCAATCTCTTGCCGCCAGTCTAATAACATTTCTTTTTTAAGTGCAAGAATACCTTCTTTGGTTACGCCGGAAGGCGCAGGAATAAGTTCGTTAAGTCGGTTAAAAGCAATACTTCTGTTTTCTGTACTTATAAGCTGAATAATATGCCAAAGAGAAAGTGATTCTTTTATTGTCATTTGTGACAAAATAGTTCCGACTGAAGGATCATTTATACCGCTAAAATTCTGAAGCAAACTAATTAGCTCCGGGGAAGAATCAGATGGATACGGAATTGCATACCTGCCTCTTGATATTAAACAATCAAAGCTTTTAGGAACATAAGAATCAAATTCTTTTATGTTAACTATTACCCATCCGCTTTCAACCGTTAGTTTACAGGCTCCAGTCTCATCCACATTTAATCTAAATGCACCTCCTTTGTAAAATTCTGTAAACTTTGCCAATGGGGTTAACACTGTAAGGACATCAGAAGCATCACCCTCAAATTTTCTGATTTGTCCTTTCTCAATCTTTATTTCATTACTGTTTTTTGTTCTTGAAACAACTGACGATTTATCTATTAATAATCTGCCAAGATCGGGCATAACAATAGTAACAGAAGAATTTTCGTTAGTTTCGATAGTACTTTCAGAATTAAAGCTGTCATCTTTATTAATTACAATATTCCCTATCTTAGGCTGTCCAGAAAATTGAGCTACTTTCCATCCACTACCTAAGGAATTATAAATAGTATAAATCCCAATTAATGCAACTAAACCCAGCAATGTAAAAGAAATCTTTTTTACAAGCTGCATGTTAAGAGTAAATTTCTTTTTAGATTTTGAAGGCTCGTCTTCAAAAAGATTTTCCTTTTCTTCTTGTATTTCCTCTATCCCTTTTTCCTGCTTTTCACGTTCAGCTAAATCGTCGGCAATCTTTTCTTGTTCTTTTTGCTCACGGATTTTCACATCCATTATATAAGTAAAAATACCGCTTCGCACTTCGGAAGATGGCTGGAGCTCGGGGATAACCTTTGCAATTTTTTCTTTCATTATGGATTCATTAGAAAGTAATGTATCCCTATCAACAAGTTTTGTAATTGCAATATTCAAATGAACTGTAACCTGATCTTTTTTTATGCCCATCATATCAGAAATTTCTTCAATTGTATAACCCTCAATTCGATTAAGTACAAATATCATTCTTTCCTGATCAGGTAAATCAAGAATATATTTATCAAGTTCATCTTTTGATTCAAGTTCTCTTAATTCGTTGTGATCTGTTTTAGTTTTATGCTTTTTAGAACGCAGCAAATCTATTGTCTGGTAAACAGTAATTGCACTAAGCCATTTAAGAAAAGAAGCGTCACTTCTAACGAGATTAATTTTTTTCCAGGCTTCAATAAAAGTTTCTTTTGTAATTAGTTCAGCCATAGGTTTGTTTGCAGTAAGACGCAATGCAAACGCATATATTTTTCCAAGGTTCATCTGGAATAATTGTTCGACTGCTGCATTATTGCCTTGCTTGGCAGTTTCAATTAATGATCTTACAAATTTATTATCTGAGCTCACTTACATTCTCCGGCTTTATTTAAGGGTGCACAACAAATTTAGTCTAACTAAAATTAAATATCTACTTTAACTCTATAATTAGTTATAATAAAAGTAATTTTTCTAATTCCGATATGGAATTTACAGGTTGATTGCAGGCATAATCACGACAAACATAAAATGTCGTGTTATTATTCTTCATTTTCATATCATTTGTAAAAGATAAAACCTCTGCCAAATCCTTATCTATATTATCGAATTTATGGATTACAACTTTATTTGGATTAAAAATACTTCTAATAAATTCTATACCAGTAATAGCTAAGTTATCATTAGGTGCTGAAGTGATTACTATTTCAGTTGAAGAAGATAGTTGAAAATCCAAACCGCACATAAACATACAAAAAGCCGATGGGGATCTTGAAATATAACCCGAAAAGTACTTCACAAGTAGAAATGCTTTCTTTTCAAAATAGATGTTTGCTGTAAACCGTGATAATCTTATAAGATTTAATAATGCAACAGAATTTCCGGAGGGAACTGCACCATCGTATACATCTTTTTGTCTAACAATTAGTTCTTCACTTTTTGATGAAGTAAAATAGAATCCGCCGTATTGGTTATCCCAAAAATCCTTCATTAAAATTTCATTTAACTCAATAGCCCGTTTAAGATACTTAATTTTAAAGGTGGTTTCGTAAAGATCGATTAAAGCGTTTATCATAAAAGCATAATCATCAATATGCGCTGGCAAACCTGATTCACCATCCCGGAAACGATGAATTAACCTGCCATCTTTTTCTGTTAAATATTTTTCGATGAATGAATATGATTTAGTGGCTGCTACAGAGTATTTGTCATCACCAAATGCTTGAGCAGCTTTTGCAAACGCAGATATCATCAATCCATTCCAGTCAGTTAAGACTTTATCATCTTTATGAGGATGAATTCTTTTTTCTCTATATGAAAATAATTTCTTCCTAATTGATTCAAACTTTTTCCTAAAATCATCTTCGCTAAGATTAAATTCATCAGCATACTCTTTGGAAGATTTATTGAGATGCAGAATATTTGTACCAGGCATCATTCCCTTGGATTCGTCAATCCAGTTCCCATCATCAGCAATGTTAAATACTCTTATTGCAATATACGATTCATCTTTATCTAAGATATTTCTTAATTCATTCGCATCCCACAAATAAAACTTGCCTTCTTCGCCTTCACTATCAGCATCTTCAGCCGAATAAAATCCTCCCTCGGGGTGAGTCATATCTCTTAAAACATACTCTAAAATTTCTTTTGCTGTTTCTTTGTAGAAGTCATTTTTTGTTACCAGATAAGTTTCAGTATATGCCATAATTAGCATAGCCTGATCATATAACATTTTTTCAAAGTGCGGTACAAGCCAATGCTGATCCGTTGAATAACGAGCAAATCCAAATCCAATATGATCATAAATTCCACCTCGGCGCATTTCCGTTAAAGTTTTTTCAACCATTTCAAGTGCTTTTGGTTGATTTTTGCGTTTCCAATACCGCAGCAGAAATAATAAATTATGAGGTAATGGAAATTTTGGAGCGTTGGCAAATCCTCCGTTTGTATCATCGTATCTTTTGCTAAGATCATCATAAACCTTATCTAAAACTGTTTCATCAATCTCAGTACTATCCGAAATTATATTCTGTTTGTATAGTGAAGAGGCAATCTCATTTGCAGATTTAAGTACATCATCTTTTTTGGTTATCCAAACTTCTTTTAATCTGGGTACTAATTCCATCATTCCGATTCTGTTAAATCTATTGTGTTTTGGGAAATATGTTCCTGTAAAAAAAGGTTTCTTATCCGGTGTCATTACAATTGTTAGAGGCCAGCCTCCGCTGCCAGTAATCATCTGGCAAACAGACATATAAACTCCATCGATATCAGGGCGTTCCTCACGATCAACTTTTATAGATATAAAAGCGTCGTTCATCAACTTTGCAACTTCATTATCTTCAAAGGATTCTTTTTCCATAACGTGGCACCAATGGCAAGTAGAATAACCGATTGAAAGAAAAATAGGCTTGTTCTCAGTTCTGGCTTTTTCAAAAGCCTCATCACTCCACGGAAACCAGTTTACAGGGTTATATGCATGCTGAAGTAAATAAGGACTTTTTTCGGTTATAAGTTTATTTGGTTTATTCATAAAATTCGTATAATGTTAAATTATTACTATAAGATACCAATCAATTTCTGTTGTTAAAATTACTCTTTTTTGATAAGTTGCCACACATTTTAACACATTTACTAACTAAAAAATTCATAAAAAGATGGAAAATAAGAACAGTCTGTTTCTTCCGGCAGCAATATTGGGTATTAGTTTTATTATCGGTGTTGTTTTCTTCACCAATGCCTGGAAATCAAACCAAAGTGCTAATCAAACTATAAGTGTAACCGGATCTGCAAAAAAAGAAATTGTTTCGGACCTTGGCTTTCTTCGTGGAACAATTTCTGTTCAAGCTCAAACATCTGAAAGTGCATTTGCTGAGTTGAACAGACAAAAACCAATTCTTATTTCTTATCTTGAAAGAAAAGGTTTCCCAAAAGATAAAATAGAATTTAATACAATAAACAGCTATCCGGTTTATGAAATGAGTGAACAAGGATATCAAACAGGAAGAATAAACGGTTATATATACAGCCAAAGAATTGAAATTCAATCAACAGATGTAAATAAAATTAAAGAACTTTCACTTGATATAACTTCTCTGATTGAAAAAGGTGTTAGCTTCAATGTCGAGCAGCCGGAATATCATTACACTAAAATGGCAGATTTGAAAATTGAAATTCAGGCAGCGGCAGCAAAAGATGCGATGATAAGAGCACAAAAGATTGCTGAGGCAACAGACAGAGATCTAGGGCCGATGAGAAGTGCAAGAATGGGTGTGCTTCAAATTACTCCAAAGTTTTCTAATGCAATTTCTGATTATGGAATAAATGATCTCAGCTCAATTGAAAAAGAAATAATCGGAGTGGTAAATGCTTCGTTTGAAATAGAATAGTATAAATCAGATTTTCGTTAACAAATTATTTATTTGAATATGACAAAACCACAGATATGGGTAGCAGCTTTTTTACTTTTATTTATAGTCCTTTTTATGATAGGCCGTTTAACTAAGGAAGAAGAAGTTATTAAGGATTTTTCAGAAATGAATGAGCCAACTATGGGTGAACAGACAACTTCCGAACTTACCGGCGATAAACTAATTCAAACTTTTGGATGTGCAAATTGTCATGGTGTTAATCTCGAAGGTTCGAATATTGGCCCCTCATTAATAGGATTAAAAGAATTTTGGAGCAGTCGGGAAGATCTTATAAACTATCTTCGTAATCCAAATTCTTTTATGGATAAAGATCGATTCAAAGAATACAAAGTAAAATATCCTAACGGAATTATGCCATCGTATAATAACAAAGATGTAAAAGATTTAGGGAAAATTGCTGATTATCTCCTGACAAGATAAAGAGATTATATTAAATTTTTAGGTTGGCGATTCATATGAATCGCCTTTTTTGTGATTTAATGTGGCATAATAAAAATTTTTAATAAGCCCTTTAAATTCTCATTTTTTTTTCGATAATAGCCAGGCATATTATTTACTTTTATCGAAATTAAGTTTATGTATTAGTCGAAAATGAAAAAAATTCTTGATCGATACAAAAAGTTAGTTTTTGGGAACGACGCGGTTTTTGATGTTCAGAAGCGAGTCTTTCTTCTAATTACTCATATCTCAATTATAATTGGTACTGTTGGTGTAATTGTAGATATAGTTCTTGATTTAGGATTTTTTCTTACTGCGATAACAATACTTACGGTTCTATTGTTAGTGATATTTCATATTAAGGTTCGTAAAACACAACTTGACTTTAAGTATTCGTTTGGGTTTTTCCTCATTTCAATATTCGTTTTTCCTCTGCTTTGGTTCTATAATGGAGGTTATAATGGGAACAATATTATTTTAATTTTTGTTTACTTTATAGTTGTTATAACAATCCTGCCTGCAAATCTAAGATTTGTATCCTTTATTGTTTACACTTTGATGATATCAACTCTAACTATCACGAATTACTACTACCCCCATCTGATTATCTCATATAATAACGAATCTCAAAGATTTGTTGATTTAATTTTAGGCTACTTTATGTACTTAATTCTTGCATATAGCATTCAGAATACAATTGTAAAAAATTATGAGTTGGATCGTAAAAAGATAAACATTCAAAATGATCAGTTAAATTCTTTAATTGCAAAACAATACGATACTAATGCAAAACTCGAAGAATCATTAAACCATGTAAAAGAGCTTAATTCTGCAAAAGACAGATTTATAACTGTCCTTTCACATGATTTAAGAAGTCCATTTCAGGGTTTGCTTGGAATAACAAAAACGTTAACAACTGAGTATGACTCCTTTACTGATGTAGAAAAAAGGTTTTACATTACACAGGTAAACAATTCAGTCGAGAAAATTTATTCATTTCTTGAAGAATTGCTTTTGTGGGGAAGAGTGCAAAAGAATGCCATAAAGCTAACTTATGAATCAACAATTGTAAAAGAATTAGTTACTCAGACAGTATCGCTTCTTTCTGAATCTGCTGCGAAGAAAAAAATATCCGTGGAAATAGTTTGTGATGGATTTTTAAGTGCAGTTTTAGATAAAGAAATGATCGCCATAGTTTTAAGAAATATAATCTCAAATGCTATAAAGTTTTCTACAGTTGGCGGCAAGATATTGGTAAGTGCCGATCTTGAAATGGGAAATATTAAAATTACTATTACGGATTATGGTGTTGGAATATCAGAAGATACTATTCCAAAATTATTTAAGCTTGATGAAAACATTACCACTATTGGTACAGATGGGGAACAAGGTTCAGGTATGGGGTTAATTCTTTGCAATGATATTCTGAAAAAACATAACGGTGAAATATCTGTTCAAAGCAAAGAGGGCAGGGGTTCAACATTTACTATAATAATCCCTCAGCACAACAATTAATTTATTTTCCTTATTCATTTCTATTTTCAAAAACGTACAGAACTTCATTTTTCTATATAAATAATAGGGCACGATTGCTCGTGCCTTATAAACAAAATAATTCGCTCTTCGCTAGTTGAAGAGTTATAAGAGGCTTATTTCATCAACATCATTTTTCGGGTTGATGTAAAGTTATCAGCTTTTATTGTGTAAAAATAAACACCCGATGTCAAATCTTTTGCATTAAACTTTACTAAATGTTTTCCTGCTTCCATAAAACCATCAGCAAGAGTAGCAACTTCCGAACCAAGAAGGTTATAAACTTTTAAAGTTATGTTTCCAGATTTTGCTAGAGTAAAATTTATTTCAGTACTTGGATTAAATGGATTTGGATAATTCTGTGAAAGTGAATATTCTTTTACAGTTTCAAAATCTACCTCAATAGCATTATATATTTTTGATGAGCCATCAAAATCAATTTGTTTTAATCTGTAATAAGATTTTCCTTCAATCGGGTTTTTATCTGCAAACGAGTATAAAGATTTTTCTGTTGTAGTGCCTCTTCCTTTTACATAGCCTAATTTTTGCCATCCGGAATTTGACTTTGTGTCTCTTCTTTCAACATCAAATCCCATGTTATTTGTTTCGGTAGAAGTGATCCATTCAAGCATAACATTTTCATCATCTCTTCTTGCTTTGAATGAAGCTAACTCTACAGGAATTATTCCATAAGCAACTACACTAATATCATCAACAAACCAACCATCTTCTGTTAACGAACCATCGGTCTTAAGTTCAAACTTTAGCTTAACCTGGCTTGAGTTATAATTTGTTAAATCCATTATTTCGTTTACCCATGTGCTTTGGATTCCATCATATAAAGGTTCGCCGGTCGGTTGGAACGATCCGGAACCTGGAGTGGTATATGAACCATTTAGCGGTGACCAGGAACTTCCATTGTTTGTTGATACTTCAACCTGTCCATAATCATATCCAGATTCCATATCAAACTTAGTCCAGAAGCTTAATCTTGGATGAGCATTTGCTGAAATATTTATTGCATTCTTTAATGTCATAGTTACAGTGGCGTTATTAGTATATTCCCCATTTTTACTATCAGTAAAACTTGTTGGTGATGAATGATAATTTGTTGTTGTTGCCTCCCACTTTGGTGATGATGTTGGGGTGTAAGTAACGTTCCACAATAATAATGGATCATTTGTCGTATCCGCAAAAACCATTATAGGAGTGCCGGTAATAAAACTTAAAGTATCTATAAACATCGGTGTTCCGGATGTGGAAATAGTTAGAAGCATTTTTACATTCACATCAGCTGGCATGGTACTGCCAATTGAAAATGATAAATTCTGTGAGTTATTAACAGTTGTTCTCGCAGCTATGTTTCCAACATTAATATTTCCTGATGTAATTGTAATTAATGGATTATCAGAACTTAAAAACAATGCTACATTTGAAGCATCACTTAAGCCTTTATTCCTTATCTGCGGGATAATCAAATCAACATTATCTCCAGGATTAAAAAACTGCTGCGAAAAACTTGGATTAATTAATTTTATCGATTCACCTGCAACCCATGTATAATATAAATTAGGCATTAAGTTTTCCATCGCAAGCGGAAATATCTCTGCTTGTGTTGGCCAGAATCCTGTCAAACCAACTTCAGGCGTCATTGCAAATATTTTGGGTTTTGTTGATTGTTCACCGTACATCCAGTCATCGGCAGAACCATTTACATCATAAAGCACGAGCGGTGCCTGTCCATTTTCATATCCATTATATGCAACCATATCAGTAGAATACTCATTAAAAATTGCTTCATCCGGAGTTTGAATGGTTTCATATCCCCATGGATAAAGTAAAAGATTGCTGTACGTATGATAGTTTAAGGTAGTCTTAAACGATTTTGAGTTCACAAAATTCCTCATAACCTGGGTTTCTGGTTCAGAAAAAGCTGAAAGACCTCTGTAAGTATCACTAGAAGGTATGTTACTTGAACCTGAATTATTATAACCCCATTGGTAACCAAAGTTTCTATTAAGGTCTATACCGTAAGAACCATCACTATTCAGTTTTCTATTTTTTCTAAACATTCCTCCGCCATTTGGGTTTGTTGTTCTGTTGTATTCATATCCATCGGGATTAACTACTGGTTGAAAATAAATTTCTCTATTATTTACAAGATATGTTACTTCAGGATCTGTACCATAATTTTCTAACAGGTAATACATATAATACATTACTGTCATCATTGCCTGTGGTTCTCTTGCGTGAATTAAGGAGTTGTAAAAAACCTGCGGTTCATTTTCATTTACATTTGGATTATCAGAAATTTTTACAACATAAATTGGTCTTCCTTCAAGACTGTTTCCGATTGAAAATTTTTGTGTGATTATGTTTGGATATAATGCAAACATTGAATCGAGTCTTAAATTAATTTCGGCAAGTGTAAAAAACCCACCCATTGAACCGTATCCAAATCCTTCTACACCAAAGCTCTCTTTACTTTGCTGGATGATAGCGGATTGTTCAACCTCAGATAGCATTGGTTGTTTTGAGTAATAATCAAACCAATCGTCAATTAATACAACATAGCTAAAATTTGTTAGCTGAAGTTTTGCAAACTGTTCATCACTTAAATAAACTGAAAGCGAATTATCTTTTCCCCCAAAAGCATGATCAATTTCCAATCCCGCAGTTTGCAATGCGGCATAATCGGATTTGTCATTAACATATATCTTAACATGTTTATAGTTTTGTGAATAAGCAGAAATAAAAAATGTTAGAGTTAACAGCAGTATTAAAAAATATTTCATTTTTTTCCTTCAGTGATAGTTTAGATTTTTAATGTTCTAAATTACAAGATTAATTTTATTTTTCCTGATTTTTATGTTAATTAGCAATTGAAGCATTTTACAAATATTGTGCTTAATAATTTTATAAAAAGGATAGAATAATGAATAAAATAACTGTTTACGAAAAGCCAACCTGTACAACTTGTAGAAAAGTTGCAAAAGCTTTCTCAGAGCAAGGCACAATTCTGTAAATTGCTATAGTTTATGTTTTATGGTTGATGTAAATAAACCATTAATATCTAATTACAAAAACAAAATTACGCGTCAACTTTATAGATCACAACAAATATATTAGTTATCACTTTTCTGACAGAAGATATTCCTTGCACTTTTTAAGTTCAGCAATTTGTTCGGTAGAAAGTTTTGGGTAATCTAGGTTCAAGTTCTTCAGGTTCTCAACAATTATTTCACTAACCAGTAAGCGTGCAAACCATTTTTTATCAGCAGGAATTATGTACCAGGGAGCCTGTTTTTTGCTTGTCGCTGTTATAGCTTCTTCATAGGCTTTTTGATAATCATCCCAATATTTTCTTTCCTCTATATCCGCAGCAGAAAATTTCCAATTCTTTGATAAGTCATCTATACGATCCAGAAATCTTTGTTTTTGTTCATCTTTAGAAACGTGTAAGAAAAATTTTAAAACAAGTGTTCCGTTTTCATAAAGATATTTTTCAAAGTCGCAAATCTGTTCATATCTGATATCCCATAAGTTTTTTTTAATAAGCTCTTCGGGTAGCTGCTGATACTTTATTAGATCATGAACTTTGACCACCAATACTTCTTCATAATGTGAGCGATTAAAAATTCCTATTCTCCCTCTTTCTGGCGCAGTTTTATGAATCCTCCAAAGATAACCATGATCCAATTCTTCTTTTGACGGCTGCTTAAAACTGTAAACCTGTGTTCCTTGCGGATTAAGTCCGCTCATAACATGTTTAATGATTGAATCTTTTCCCGCAGCATCCATTGCTTGAAAAATCAACAAAACAGAATATTTATCAGAAGCATATAACTTATCCTGAAGCTCGACCATTTTCTGAATATTTTTATCTAATAGTTCTTGCCCCTCTTCTTTGGATTTAATATTGGCGGTATCTGCAGTAAAAAATTTAGATAGTGAAATTTTAGAATTTGGTTTTGCTTGATAATTTGAAATTTTCATCATCTCTTTCAAAATTGTTGTTCTATTTCTACCAAAATTACACTTTTGTATTCAGTAATTAAACAATTTCTTTTCTAATTCTCAACCTTATTAAAGTCGCTTTTGGAATTTTCGATAACACTAATTATCCATTGAAAACTAAAAATAAATGAACTTTTATCTGTATTAGCTGAACTGATAAATAAATTTTCGAATTAGTCATCATTTTGTTTGATTGTGAGACGTTAAAAATTTTTTACTAAAGCAATAATTACGTGGTTTGTTGTGTAATTATTTCTAATAATGCCAAATAATTAGGTTTTTACATCTCACCAAGGCATTAAAAAACTTGGCATAACTGTTGCCAAATCTTAACAGTTAAACGCAGGAATTGAACGTATAAATCATTTTGAATAGTATAAGTGACCAATCAATTAAATAAAAGCATTTCTGAAGTACTACCCGATTTTTTCAACAAAAATCAATTAAGTGAATTTATTTCTCTTTACAAAGATTCAGTAACCGGCAAACACGATACTGAATCTCTTAAGAAAATCAAGCAACCTGAATATATAATTCCGAATGGATTAGATTATAGATCACAAATCGATCTACTCATAACTTTTTCCGGCAGCAGACTTCCAAAAGAAAAATTTCTGTCTCTATTACTTTACATCAGTCAGGTGTCCATAACCAATGGAGAGTTTTTAGCATCTATAGATATAAACAAAAACATAATTTTACTTACCGCTGAGGATAAAAATATGATAGACCTCTACGCTAACGCGCATCTCTTGGTTGGTGAGATCTACAGCAGGCAGGCAAACTGGCAGGATAGTTTTTATTTTGTGAACAAAGCAGTGGATATTTTTTCTTCAGTTAATGATGTAAAGGGAATCGGCAAATGTGAAAACCTTCTTGGTACAATTCACGGTGATCTTGGGGATGTTAAAACCGCAATAGAAAATTTTGAATCTGCGCTTGAAAAATCAAATGATGAACCAAATTATATTGAAAAAGGCAAGATAGAAATCAACTTAGGAATCATAAGCGGCATTAAAGGGTTATTTGATGAAGCATTGATATATTTTAAACGAGCTTTGATTAACTATGTTAAAGTTGATGATAAAAAAAGAATTGCAGAAATTCATCAGAATATGGGCATGGTTTATTCTAAAAAAGGAGATTACAAATTTGCAATTAACGAGTTTGATGAAAGCTTATCATATTCAATCGAAACAAATTATTTACAGAACATAGGCATTGTATATCTTAGTAAAGCTTTTGTTTATTCTAAAATGAATGATTTTTCTCTAGCTAACGCTTTTGCCGATAAATCGATGGAAGTTGCTCATAAGCTTAATGATAAATTAACAATTGCAGAAGTTTATAAGATTAAAGGTATTATCCAGAGAAGTGTGCAGAATTACAGACTATCGGAAAACTATCTTGAGACAAGTTTACGTTTAAACATTGACGCAGGTAATCAATTAAATAGAGCAGAAACATATCAGGAGCTTGGGGTTCTATACAATGAGATGGGTAAACTTCAACAGAGTAAGGAAAACTTTAAACTTGCACTTGAGTATTTTAAGAAAATAAATTCCGAGTATGATATTTCACATCTTGAAAATCTTTTAGCATCCAAATAAAAAATGCTTGCCCGGCAAAGAGCAAGCATTTTTAGTAAAACTACATCCCAGTTCCATACATCATACCAAAACCAAATACAGCAAAAAGAATTGCTGTTAAAATAGCTGATACAACAAAATATAGAAGTACTATTACCAATATTGATACAATTAAATAACCAATTTTTTTATCCTCAGGGGTTCCTTTCATAGGTGTTAATCCAAGGTATAATAGATATAAACCATATAGTGAGGCTAGACTTCCAACCCAGCCAATAACAGGTAAAATATTTAAAATGCCAGCTATCCAGCCGGGAGTCATTGAGAAAGCAACCAATTGTGTTGATTTAACAAGATCTTTCTGCGAACCAAAACTTGGAGCTAGTGCATCAATAATCAAAGCTGAAACAATCACACCTATAATTGCATTTATAAAAACTACCAAACCCAATGCAATACCATAGGTGAAGGATGTAACAATAACACCAACTATACCCCAACCTAAAATAATTGCTATAGTTGGTATAAGTGAAAGAGGAAGAACATATCCTGTGATAATTTCTTGTACAGTAGAACTTTCATTCTTAATTACTTCCCATTCTGTTTTAGGTGTAATTAAAATATTTTTGGCACGGTCAACAAGATTCATATTGTACTCCTATAATTAGTGATTAATGCGCTTAAATAATTAAAGCAAACTACTTTTCAACGCCCACATTTTTCCAGCTTTCAAGTTTACCGATGTCAATCATATCAATAGCAGCTTTCATCTGATCCATTGAAACATTGTTCCCATTCGCCTCAACTACAAATCTTTTAGCAACAAGAATACTTAGCTCACCATACTTTCCAGTATTATCATACTTCTCATATCCTTTGTTGCCTTTATAAGTAATTGTTTTTTCATAACCGGTTTCATTTTCTTTATCTATATCAACCATATACCATCCATACGCGGCTAAACCAGATAAACCGGAAACACTTCCAAGATCGGTAATCTTTAGATCGATTGAAACATTATTTTCAGCATCACTGTAATCGGCATTTGCATTTGAAATATTCATACCCATTGCTGCAACTTTTTCACCTTCAATGTTTGTTCTTTTTAGATTTGCTATTGATTCGGGTAAAAGAGCTTTTAGTTCTCTAAAATCAACGGGAGTTACTTTTTTCCCCTCATTAAGGTTTTCAGAAACGTCTTTCATCTTGTCTGCAAAGTTTTCAAGATCACTTTTATTTGATGATTCATCTTGAGGTTTGTCGGATTTATTTTCTCCGCAGCTAAAGAGGAAAAAAGTAAAGGAAAAGAAGGCAAGCACTAATAATCTATTTGTCATATATACTCCTTAATTATTAATTGTTTTTTACCCAGAGTTTTATGAGGATCTATTTAGTTATCAGATTGAGTGATAGAAAACTAAGAAAAATAGGTTAGCATCACAATAGTTGCTGTATAACTTTTTCATTTCCTAAACATCAATAATTAACTTATAATATTTTGTTTTTGATGTGACAATGCTTTATTAAATTGAGCTGCAAAAATTATTACTTTTTCATTAAAGGTGTGTTTATGATCAGTCAGGAATTATTAGATATTTTATGCTGCCCGGAAACAAAAGCAGATCTAGTGTTGGATGGTAACACTCTGGTTTCAGTAGATAAAAACACCAGGCGACGTTACAGAATTGAAGATGATATTCCAATAATGCTTATTGAAGAATCTGAACAGTTAAGCATTGAGGAATGGACATCAATAATGAAAAAACATAGCAAAGTTGTTTAGTAATTTCTCATTTGTGATACTTAGTTCTGCACAAAGCGGATTGGTGCCTTTGCGGCAAGATGAATTAATGCCCAATTCATTTTAAGGCTACAACATAAGTACTGAGTGTAATAAAAAATATTAATACCTATCTTTGAACTACATTTGTTCATATTTTTTAATCAAAAAACGACGTAACAATGGATCCAATAAATATCATTATCGGACTAAATATCATTGCAACATTTGGAGCTAATGTTGGAGCAGCTAAAAAAGGAATTAAAGACAAGGTTGGAGTCTTTAAAGATAAACCTAAAACTTATCTTCAAACTTTACCTCTTGTCTTATCAACTATAGCGCTGGTGGTGTTAATTGTAAGTCTATTTCAAATTGGAACTTTACAATATAAAAATGAATTCCAGACATTAAGAGTTATCGGGTTAGCATTCTATATGGTTTTTTCATGGGTGCAAATTTGGGCGACAAAAGTTTTAGGCGATAATTTTTCACAGGATATTGCAATTAAAAAAGATCATCATCTTATTACTAGGGGACCATTTAAAATTGTTCGACACCCTCAATATTTTTCGCAGTTTTTTATGGACATTGGTGGAGCAGTTGCAACTTTAAGTTTTATCCTCGCTCCTTTAGCTCTTATTCAACTTCCGTTTCTGTTTTTACGTGCGCACTTAGAAGATAAACTTCTTGAAAAACATTTTGGCGAGAATTTTAGAAGCTTTAAAAAGAAAACCGGAATGATTTTTCCGTTTATTGGGTAGCTTAGTTATAATTATGAAATCATATCTTATTACCCTACTCATATCGATATTTATATTTAATTCTAATGCGCAGGATGGAAACAATGTTCTTGTTGTTAAAAAAGAGGGAATGAAAAATATTCCCGCATACGTGCGAGAAGGAACACTTTACTTTTCACTAAAAGACTTTGCTGATGCGGTTGGTGTTAATTACTATTACAATGAAGACGCACAAAAGATAGAAGTTAAATTTGATAAATACTCTCTTAAAGCTTCTGCAAGAAATCCATTTTTAGTTTTGAATGAAAAGAACGGTGAAAAACAATTAGTAATTCAGCTTCCAACATCTACTTACCTAATCAGCAAAAAAGTTTTCGTTCCGCTTATCTATAGTTTAAATGCAATTGGGCAGGCATACGGTAAAGAGCTTAAATACGAGGCTCCAAATAAGATTGTAATCGGAAAGGTTTCAGACGTAACAACTGAAACAACAGAAGTAACCTCTGCAAAATTCAATATAACCGGAATAATTCTAAACGAAAAAGCAAACGGTACTTTAATAACCGTTAAATCCAATAAGCGCATTCCATCTTATTTAAGTGCATTTAAAAACGGAGTACTTACATTAACTTTTAGAAAAGTTAATGTTGATGTTGAAAAGGTTAAGCATATTGGCTCCGAGGGTGTTGTTAAAAAGATTGAAGCGAAGAATGTTGGCGCAGATGCCATTGTAAATATTACGGTGGGCAAAGAGTATACAACCAATGAAGTGATGAATATTGATAACAGTAACGATATCCAGATTACTATTCATAACAAATTGTTTGAGCAAACTGGTTCTTCCAACAAGCTAAAAGATAAATGGGAGTTTGATGTAATTGTAATTGATGCAGGGCATGGCGGAAAAGATGCAGGTGCAATAGGAGTAAACGGTGTTAAAGAAAAGGATATTAATCTTTCTATAGCACTAAAACTTGGTAAACTTATCGAAGAAAACATGAAAGATGTTAAAGTTGTTTACACTCGCAAGACTGATAAGTTTATAGATCTGTATAAACGCGGAAAAATAGCAAACGAGAATAACGGTAAGCTTTTTATTTCAATCCATTGCAACTCAACACCTAAAAAGCCTAGCGATGCTAATGGATTTGAGGTTTATCTTCTTCGTCCCGGCAGAACTAAAGAAGCAATTTCTATTGCCGAGTTTGAAAACAGTGTAATCCAGTATGAAGAAAATCCTAATCGTTATGAAAAACTTACGGATGAAAATTTTATACTTGTTAGTATGGCGCACTCATCTTATATGAAATACTCTGAACGTTTTGCCGAATATCTGCATAAAGAATTTGGTAATCATCCAACACTTTCTTCACGTGGAGTTAAACAAGCAGGATTTTATGTGCTTGTTGGTGCATCAATGCCGAGTGTACTTATTGAAAGCGGATTTCTTTCCAATACAAATGATGCAAAACATTTAAGCACTCCCACCGGACAGCAGAAATTTGCCGAGTATGTCTTTAACGGAATAAAAAAATACCGCGAAAGCTACGAGCTTGAAATGCAGGATGAATAGCTTTACTTAACTCTAATCTCGTTAGAAAGTTCATTAACATCACCGGGCTGGATGGGGAAGTGAGTGGAAAGAATTTTACCTGCTTGCTCAACTCCGTTTAATATTCCTTTACAGAAATTTTCCTGTTTAAAGTCTAAACTCATACTGTTTGATATTTCATCCCACACAGATTGATCTACGAGTTCATTGATTTTCTTGTCGGCAAGAATGCAAAACTCTTTTGCATTAAAAAGCATAAAGATTAAAATTCCGGTTGAACCTTTTGTTTTACCAATCTTAGCATCAATAAATTCTTTTTCAGCAAGCGTACGCACTGATTTAGTCTTTTCTAACCAGCCGCGTTTTTCTTTAATTGTAATAACAAGTTCACCAGAAGTAGTTTTTTCAATCTCACTAATCTTTGCAGAGATTGATTTTAGATCTTCTTCACTTAGGTATTTGTATATAAATTTTTTAGACATTTTCCTTTTAATTCAAAATTCTAAAGTCAAAATTCAAAAGAGTTGGGTTAATGTCAACCTATGAAAGTACGTTTAAAAAATTCCCAAAGCTCAAGCGATGCGAAGATTTAGTAATTATAAAGTAAAGATTTTTCTAATTAATCCCCAAAACAAAGTCTATTCACCGTCATTTGTTCAAACAATAGATTACTTTCCCGCTCGAATAGAATTAGGCTGTTCGTGTTAGCCGGCGTTAATCTTTAGCAATAACAAACGTAAATTAAAATCTTTATTTATATTTGCTCTGCACAAATATCGGAAAAATGATAATGGCTAAAAAGCAAATAAAAAAAACAGAACAAAGAACAACAAAAATAAAAACCAAATTAACGACACAAAAAATTATTGTTGGTGTTGTTGTAGTCGCTTTATTGGGATTTTTTGTTGTAAATAATTTTATAAATAACGAGCCTAAAGTGGAATACTATACCTTCACAAAAGAGGGTGAACTTGTTTTTACAGATTCACTCGGAACATTAAAAACAAAAATAGATTTAGAGATTGCAGATACAGAGTATACGAGGGAATTAGGTTTAATGAATCGAAATCAGATGAAAGAAAATGAGGGGATGCTTTTTATATTCCCAATTCAAGGGAATCAATCTTTCTGGATGCGAAACACTTTAATATCTCTTGATATAATGTTTGTTAATGACCAAAAACAAATTGTAACGATCCACAAAAACACTAAAATACTTTCGGATACAAGTTATCCCGCTTCTAAACCGGCAATATATGTTGTAGAAGTTTTGGCAGGTTTTACAGACAGGCATAATATTCAAATTGGTGACAAAATTGATTGGATGGGTACGAAGTTAGGAAAT
>Ga0105099_10000901_pt1 | contig 19522 bp, 18 predicted proteins | sample PPLLak3cmMay2015_2_FD_79138 | JGI IMG/M metagenome (GOLD analysis project Ga0105099, IMG submission 79138) | Freshwater sediment microbial communities from Prairie Pothole Lake near Jamestown, North Dakota, USA - PPLs Lake P8 Core (1) Depth... | ecosystem: Environmental > Aquatic > Freshwater >... | reverse complement strand
GAAGAGCTGATTTATTATCGGATTTCAAATCGTCATCCGGATCCAGAGATTTGGATTGAGAAGGATCAATTTGAGACAAGACATTTTCTGTTTTATCATTGGGTTTGTTTTCTATGGAACCCGACAATGATGCTGAAACCAAGTCCCAGTGTTTTCCATGATCCCGGGTAAGCTGTATGTTGCCGTCATCGGTGGCTACCCAGATTAATCCTTCTTTTATGGGACTGGGGGCGATGCACAGAATGGTGGTATGGTTTTCGGCTGCTGTGACATCAGGCGTCAACCCACCGCTTTTGTCCTGTTGCTGCTTTTGCGGGTCGTTACTGGTCAAGTCAGGGCTGATGATTTCCCAATTCATTCCTTTATCTTGGCTTTTGTGTACAAATTGGCTGCCATAATAGATTGTTTTTGGGTTAAAAGGGTCGACAGCCAGTGCTGCATTCCAACTGTAGCGGTGTTTTACATCAGATTCGGTGGGACGGATGTTGAGTCGTGAGGCAGTTTTGGTGTTGTAATAAAAAAGGTCTCCACCCTGTGACATGGCGTAGCCACAATCCAGATTGAGGGGGTCTGGTTCGGTATCAAAACCATCTCCGAATCCCACCATGGTCCAGAAACCGGGATATATGGCCTTATCGGTCAATACTGTACTGGGCCCCTTCCACGAACCATTGTCCTGCAGGCCACCATAAACATTGAAAGGGTATCCCATGTCATAGCTGACATGGTAAAACTGTGCCACTGGAAGATTGCTGATAAAGTGAAAGTTTTTTCCCCGGTCATTGGATATGACCAGGCCTCCATCATTACCGATAATGAGCCGTTTACCATCTGGTGAGATCCACATGGCGTGATAATCCGGGTGAGATTGGGACCAGCTGGCCATCGATCGGAAACTCTTGCCCCCATCTTCGCTGACCAGGATTTGGGATTCCAGACTGTAAACTATATTTTCGTTAACAGGGTTGACGCGAATATCGCAATAATAAAATGGCCGGCCGCCTACTCCCAAACCCGGATTAACGATCTGCCAGCTTTGACCGGAATCGCCGGAACGAAGCAGGACGTTTTTTTCTGCTTCCACCAGAGCATAGATCACTGCGGGCATGTTTTTTGCGAAAGCGATGCCTATGCGACCCAATTCTCCGGCAGGGAGGCCTTCAGTCGGGCCTAGCTGCTGCCAATTTTCACCCCCATCCCAAGTGACATGCAAGCCGCTCCCTTTTCCGCCAGATTTGAAGAACCAGGGCCAACGTTGGTGTTCCCAAAATGAGGCCAAAAGGTGGTTGGGGTTGTCGGGGTCCATGGCCAGATCGGCTACACCGCTCAGGTCGTTAATATATTTGATTTTTTGCCAGTTTTTCCCTCCATCGATGGTTTTGTATACACCTCTATGCTCACTGTGGTTCCAGGTGGTGCCCAGTGCACCGACATAAACAATGTCGGGATTGTGGGGGTTGATTTGTATACGGGATATTTTTTCTGTGGCTTCAAGGCCCAGGCAGGTCCAATTTTTTCCGGCATCCAGGCTTTTGTAAATCCCACGGCCCACTCCGACACTATTGCGGGGATTGGCTTCACCACTACCCACCCAGATAATATTTGGGTTCTGGGGGTCGATGGCCACTGCACCAATGGATGAGGTTTTTTCCTTTTCAAAAATAGGGGCCCAGGTGATACCTCCGTTTTCTGATTTCCATAATCCACCGGTTGCCGAACCCACATAGATGGTGTCGGGGTCCAACGGTGAAACGGCAATGTCCGAAAGACGGCCACTCATATTGGCCGGCCCGATGGCTCTGGGAATCAATGCCGAGAAATCATCTCCGACGATGGTGGCCCAAAGGGGGGGCTGGAGTATAAAAAGTAGCAAAGAAATAGTTGTTAAACTGTAAAAAAGCTTCTTCATGAACGCCTCCGTCTGAGTATAATCGAGAAACTGTAGATACGTCAGAGATCCACTGATTGTTTTAAGCGTGACTATTCCCCGATAATTTTCACCAGTACCCGTTTTTTTCGTTTTCCGTCGAATTCACCATAAAAGATTTGCTCCCATGGCCCCAGATCCATTTTGCCTTCGGTGATGGCAATCATTACTTCACGGCCCATGATGGTTCGCTTGAGGTGAGCGTCAGCGTTGTCTTCAAACCCGTTGTGTCGATATTGCTTGTATGGTTTTTCCGGGGCCAGCTTTTCGAGCCAGATTTCAAAATCATTGTGCAAGCCGCTCTCGTCATCGTTGATGAATACACTGGCGGTAATGTGCATGGCGTTACAGAGCAGCAAACCTTCCCTGATACCACTGTCCCGCAAACAGCTGTTTACCTGGGGGGTGATATTAATGAATTGGCGCCGCGTTTCGATGTTGAACCACAATTCTTTTCTATAGCTTTTCATGATTAGGATTATAACAAAAACAGGGAGGTCGTTTCAAAATTTATGTTTATGGCGATCTCTCGGGTGTGACGGGAGGTGTGGTGGAGCAGCGGCAGCATGGTACCACACCCGAAAAACAGCCGAGAGGTCGTTGTAAATGAGTAAGATGAGCCGGGCTCCCTTGATAAAGAGAAAACATAAGCATACTATTGCTATGTGAACAAAGCTGGGGATACGATAAAAAGAAGGAGTATTCACATGATTAAAGGATTGATCTCGGGTGCTTTGATGTTGATAATTGGCCCTTTGTTGTTCATGGCCGCTGAGCCACTGGATCTGCCTGTAATTGCTGTCAAAGTCTATGAACTCCCCGCTGATGAACTGGGCAATACATTCAAGCAATGGCAGTCATTACATGTGAATGCCGTTTTTGCGCCAGAGGACCTTCTTGATAAACTGCCAGCCTTACGCACGGGGCTGACGCAGAGACATATGTCCTTATTCCTGATCACACCGGTTTTCTACAATCCCCAGGCCATTAAGGAAGATCCGTCCATTTCTGCTATCTGTGCGGATGGGGCTTTGGCCAAGGACGATTGGGTTGAGTTTGTCTGTCCGACGCATGAGGGCTATCGACAGCGGCGAATTGCTGAAATTATGACCATGGCCAGGATGTATAAACCGGAGGTGATCAGCCTGGATTTTATCCGCCACTTTGCTTTCTGGGAAATGAACAGCCCGGACAATCCGCCAAAAGAGTCTGCACTTACCTGTTATTGTCCTCGTTGTATGGCAAAATTTATGAAGGATGAGCTGAATATTGGCAAGCCGACTGTCCCCGGTAAGCCTCATCAATGGTTGATAGAAGGAAAATATATGACAGCTTGGCGGCTGTGGCGGATCAAACAGATCACCCAGGCCGTGGTGGATATAGTGGCTGCTGTTCATCGGGAGATACCAGATATCCGTTTTAACCTGCATCTGGTTCCCTGGCGCCACACTGACTTTGATAATGCTGCCCTAAACAGAGTGGCTCAGGATGCAGCAGCCCTCTCCAAATTAGTCGATTACATCTCACCAATGTGTTACTCATTCATGATCAAGCGGCCAACAAGCTGGATTCATGAATTCTGCAGCTGGCTGGATACCCAGGTTGACATTCCCATACTGCCCAGTATTCAGGTTGCCAAGGCATACGCAGAGGAAGAACCTGCTTTGGAGGCATTTACCCAAGCCGTCAATGAGGCTTGGAAATCACCTTCTTCCGGTATTGTCTTCTGGAACTGGGAAATGCTGTCCCGGGATTCCAGCAAACTTGAATTCGTTAAAGCATTTATTGCCGGTAAACTGGGATTATAGTGATTCCCATGCACTCATGGCCATGGTCATCCAGGCCACATGGGGCACCCATTGCTCCGGCCAGCGCCAATTTTGAGCTGGATCTTTATCGTGTGGCGCAGGCAAAAAAGCAATCTCGCGGGGATCGTCGAAGCCGGCAGTGATGCCGTTGCAAATGCCTCCGTTTACGTTACGATCTATCGGAAAGGGATCAATGTACTTGGGGTTATTCCGTCCTATCCCTTGCAGCATGCACATGTCATAGGGGTTGAGCCCCAGAATCCAATCAAACTGATCGACAATGAATTTTTTGTACCGTGTATTGGTAACATCACTTAAATACGATCGGGAAACGATGGCGCTGACAGCCAGTGAAGCCAGGCGGGCATTTTCTCCCTGCCACCAATAGCCAGTTTCGTTTTGATGGGGAATGAAGAAACTCACTTGTTTGGGCCCATTCAGAGCCTTGGTATATTGTCTGGGATAACCAAAAGGATTGGCCACTTCATCGGTGATTTTTATCTGAAACTCCATGGCTGACTGTATCGCTTTGATTGCATGGCTTCGATAATCCGGTTCATCTTCCAGATCCAGGTAACGGCATAGTGCCACCACTGGCAAGCCTGCATCGGAGGCATGAAAAAAAGGACGATCTCCTGTGTCATCGCTACGCCACCACCCGTGATGATTTTCATCCTGACTGATTCGCTGACAGAGTGATTCTGCTCGTTTACGGGCTGCATTCAGGTATTGAGTGTCCCGGCTTGCTGCGAACAATTCACTTGCTGCTAACAGAGCGCAATAATCATCAATGATATTCTCCCGGCCATCATCAACATACTGACGGTTGTATTTTTCCAGATGTTCAAAGCCTGATAGGGCGGCTTTTAAATAAACGGTGGGTTCATAATCTCCCTTAATACCCAAGCTGCTGATGCGAGCCAGGGCCGCAATCGTCATTCCACCCCCCTCACGGTAAGCGGCCTGATATTCAGCCAGTTTCTCCCCATTTGATCCCTTATAGGCACAAATTTGTCGTTCTTTGGGGTCTTTGGTCCATTTATCAAAGACATTGATATAAAAATAACCGGCTGGATCCTGAGCCCTGACCAGATAATTGGCTCCATGAAGTGCTTCATCAGTCAAACGTTGAATCATTGTGTCCTTCAGGGTGGACTGAGAGCTGTTCAGCCAATCCCTGGATTGCAGAAATCCCCAGACAGCCAAAGGCGCCTGCTGTGGGTTGAAATAATTGGCGTAACTGAGATGACTCAAATATTTACTGACATCTCCGGATGCGTCGTACCAGCCCCCATGAAGATCTCTCTTCCCTGTTCGTTCACCGAAGAAGGGGACGGCTTTGTCCCATTCTTCATATTCCCCACTATTCCGCTGGGAAACAAAGTAATCCAGCATCAGGGGGAGGGCTTTTTGTGGCAATGGTTTGTTGCCAACGATAAAAGGGGATGAATTTTTCTTCTGATCGGCAATTTCTGTTTGAATGAAATATGTACCCGGGTCAGTCAGTGCACTGAAGTCACCTTCCCAGAAAAAATACTTGCTCCACTTATCAACGGTCCCTACTTTTTTCAATTTTCCAGAATAAGCGGTCTCTCCAATTTCGGAAACGACGCTGAATTTTGATAAATTGAGCGATTCGGAGCCATTGATGATGACTTTCTTGGGGGCATTAGTGTCATAGCCCAGATGGTTTACGTAAATATCTAAACGGGGATCAGGCAGTGGACTTTGAGATTGTTTGTTCTCATTACACGAAACCACAAAAGCACAAAGGAACATTAAAAGGGGTATTGGCTGTTTCATACTTCTCCTCATACCCCTAAGTTTTAAGTCCCTTGAGTCAGTTTGGATTTAACTCAACTCTATTATAAGGCAATAATTTTTGAAAAAACAAGTGGGAACTTATAAAAAAAAATGGCGGGCTATTTCAGACCTCTGGTTTTATCAAACGATTCGACACTTGTTTAATATTCTGATTTACAGCGAGCTCTCGATTTTTTGGGGGGTGGGGCACCCACGCCCCCTCATCTTTTCGGATTTACGAAGGTCTTTCGGGTCTGGTGGGGAGTATAGCCTTTGCTTTTGTGATATCATAAAGGAGCAAATACGATGCGAATACAGATAATAGGAAAAAAAAATAGCGGTAAAACGACATTTTGTCAGGAATTAATGAAATTTCTGGCTAAAAGTGGACTGAATGCCTGGTACTACAAGCATAGTTCCATTACGCACCCGGCCTCAGACCTGAATGCCGACACCGGAAAATTGCGACTGGTGGGGGCTGATATGTCGCTTTTTGAGTCACCCGGCAGTTTTGAAATTGCGGGTTCTTTGGCTTCATCCTGGCTTAAGGAATTCAAACTGCAGCAGGAATGGAATCATGATATCACTTTGATTGAAGGTTTACGGAATATGGCGGGGAATAAGTTTGAAATCATAGCTCCTGGTGAGTTTGAAAATTCTTATTTTAGGTCCCGGTCTGTAAAGGGTATCATCGGATTGATCAGTAATGATGAGATTGCCTCTGAGATTCCTTGTTTCAATCGGCACAATCTAACTGATATCTTGACCTATGCCAGAAAAAAATGGCAGAATTCCTTTGATCACAAGCGTCTGATCAGACGATTTGTTTCCCACTTAAAGAAACAGTATTCCGCTCTGGACTTAGGTTTAAAATCCCAATTTATCTGCCAGCAGATTGCTGGGGATGAGGGCTATCAAAAAGCCAGGAATATTTTATTGTATTGGCCGATGCCAGATGAAGTGGATTTAACTTCTTTGTTGCTTCACTCTTCCAAACAGCAATTCTTTTTGCCAATAGTGCATGAGGACGGTTCAATGACTTTGGGGGAATTTCAAGGCAAAGACACACTTGAAAAGAGTGGCATGGGGATAATGGAACCAAAGTATTCACCTCGAAAAGAGTCAAATGAAATGGATCTTTTTTTAATACCGGGCATTGCCTATACCTTGATCGGAAAACGGCTGGGCAGAGGGGGGGGATATTATGACCGCTTACTGAAACAACGCTTGCCAAACCAGCAAGTATGGGGTGTTGGTTTTGATTTTCAGATATTGAATGATGTGCCCATGACAGAGCAAGATCAGGCGGTTGACCGGGTTATTGTGGGCTGATATGAACGAAAGAAAAGGATTCATCTTTGCGAGTTTGGCTGTCCTGGCTTGGTCAACGGTAGCGGCAGCCTTCAAGATAGCCTTGAGATCGTTTTCTGCACCCGCATTGCTTTGGCTTGTTTCCGGTGTTTCGACATTGTTGCTGGGAATCATGGTCTGTTGGAATGTGTGGAAAAGAGGCAAACGATACCCATTGGCTAAAGCTGTTTGGCTGAGGTCTGCTGTGTTGGGAGCATTGAACCCTTTTATCTATTATTTACTTATTTTTGCAGCATATGAACGATTGCTGGCTCAGGTGGCGCAACCCCTCAATCAGATTTGGGGTATTTTGCTCGCTGCGATCAGTGCCTGGCGTTTTGGTAGACGTATTAAGTCAGCCCAATGGGTGGGAATGGGATTGAGCTTTGTTGGAGTATTGATATTGGTGACTCAGGGAAGATTTGATACCTTTCAGGTGGATTCTCCAGTTGGGGTGGTAATGGCGTTATCAAGTGCCTTTATCTGGGCATTTTACTGGCTGATTAATATGGATGATGCCTGTGATCCTTTATGGCGTTTGTTTTTAAATTTTGCCTTTGGTTTCTTTTTTATTTCAGCATATTGCCTGTTCACAAAAAATTGGCCTCAACAATCGGAAGCTTTTGGCTGGGGGGCTGCCTTATATATTGGTGTTTTTGAGATGGGTGTCACCACTCTGCTATGGCTGATTGCCTTAAAAACCGTCAAAGATACCACCAAGGTGAGTGGATTAATTTATCTGGTCCCCTTTGTATCCTTGTTTTTTATCTCTCAAGTAGCCGGCGAAACGATCCATCTGTCTTCTGTTTTTGGCTTAATTCTGGTTGTCGGCGGACAGTTGATGATTCATAAACGCCCAGTAAACGCAAAATAATACAACCCACTAAGTTCTTGAGAACCTAAGCAAATATTCTGTATGCAAAAGATTTGTACCAAGCAGAATTTTTTGAGGATAACTAACAGATCTTGCGTACAGGTGAAAGAAAAAAGTTGGTTTTTAAGCCAATTGTTAAAAAATGGTTAATTGCAGATTGCTGATAATTCTGTGTTGCCGAATATATGTAATTATATAGGCATTAAGGAAATATGATTTGTGTGCAATCTGTTAAGGCCTGCGTCCCACACCGGTTCACATGGTTTTCAACATCAGTTTTCCACAGGAATAACAGATTATAGTTGAAAATCAGAAAAAAGGCTGTTTGATGAAAAGATCAGGATATTTCTTAAGAAATTGTTCAATCAGGTATTCTTCTATCATTGATGCACTGGGGAGTCGACGGATTTGTCTGACAACGTGGGCAGCATAAGATGCGTGTACATGGGTAAATATTCGTTTAATCTCCATCAGTGCCAAAGGATTCATGGAAAATCTTCGATAGCCCATTCCCAGAAGCATCAAAGCACTGACACTTTTACCCGCCATCTCACCGCAAACCGTAACGGGTTTGTCAATTTTATGGCAAAGAGCTACGATTTCAAACAAGGCTTCAACCAATGCCGGATGGAAGGGGGTGTACAAAGCGGACACTTCACTATTGTTACGGTCAACCGCCAGCAGGTATTGTGTAAGGTCGTTGCTGCCCACAGAAAAAAAATCAACATGATTTTTCAGGAAGGGAATCAATTTTATAGCAGCAGGAACCTCAACCATAATGCCAAATGGAGGACGTTTTGGAGGATGCGACCGCTCTTTTTTTACTTGATCAAAACACTCGCTAACCATTGCCTTCAGAGAAAATATTTCTTCGATGGTCGTGATCATAGGAAAGAGAAGAGAGATATTACCACTTTCATTTGCCTGGATAACAGCCTTTATCTGTTTTTTCAGCAGCGTTGGTTTTTTAAGAAAAATTCTGACGGCCATAGCTCCAAGGGCGGGATTTATTCCTTGCTCATGTTCAACTTGAGGGACTGTTTTATCCCGACCCACATCGAAGGTGCGGATAACCACAGGTTTGGGGTAAAAGGATTGGGCGACGTTTTTGTAGGTCAAAGCCTGTTTCTGGATGTGATGAGCTGTATCGCCTTCCATGAATAGAAATTCCGTTCTGAACAGGCCTATACCTTCTGCCCCATGGTTTTGAGCCATGGTTGTTTCAAACTCTAGTTCTATATTACCCAGTAAAGAAAAGTCTTTTCCATCAAGTGTTTGGGAAGGTAAGGGGATTATCTCCTTGAGACGGCTTTTATAAGCTGTATATTTTTCTTTTTTCTCAGCCAGTTTAAAAATTTCTTCTTTACTCGGGTTGACATGAATAATCCCAAGTAAAGCATCAATAAACAGAAAATCTCCTTCGGATATTGTTGTCAGGGCATTGGGCACACTGATGATGGTGGGAATTCCCATCGTTCGGGCCAGAATTGATGTGTGAGAATTTTCACCACCTTCTTCGAGTATCAGCCCGGATATCAATCCCGAAGACATGACTTGCGCTGCTTTGGATGGGTGCAGATCCTGGGCTACCAGGATGGTTGCGGATTCATTTTTATTACCTTGATGGGGCCTGGATATAAGGTTAGCTGAAACACGTTGCAAAATGTCGGAAAGGTCATTTTTCCTTTCTTGAAATGTTAAATCAGGTATTTTTGAGAAAATATCAATATATTTTCTTTCAACAAAGCGAATGGCTGTTTCGCAATGAAGCTGCTCCTGAGTGATCTTTTCGGTAATTTCTCTGATTAAAGACGGATCTTCCAGTAATTGTCTCTGTATGCCAATAATCAGAGCCGAACTACTCCCCATTTTTTTTTCTACAGTCTTATAGATTTTTTTTAATTGGGCACGACTTTTTTTTACGGCATTTTGTAATCTGTTGAGTTCCTTTTCTATAGAAGCCGGGGCCAGTTGGATGTCATTTTCCAGAATCTGTACCTGATTGTTATAAATGTGGCTGTGGGCAGAGACGATTCCCGAAGATACAGGTTTACCCCTTAAAATGGGCATTAACTCTCTTCATCAAATTTTCGGGAGAAGAGATCTGTTAATTCGGTTACCGCTTTCTTCTCGTCTTTTCCGTTGGTTTCCAGGGTGATTTCGTTTCCAACGCTGGCGGCCAGTGTCAGGATACCAAGGAGGCTTTTGGCGTTGATTCGATCATTGTTGTAAATCAGAAAAATATCTGAATCGAAACTGTTGGCCAAGTGTGACAGTTTGGCTGCCGCCCGAGCATGCAGGCCGAGCTTATTAACAATTTCAATGGTTTTTTGTATCATTTTTTCTTCTCCCGATATATTCGCTCAATAAACTGATGCCATCAATAGATCCTTTTTTTAATATTTTACATAATTCAACAAAGCTGAGATTTCGGTTGACATAGCTCAGATATTTCAATATGGTGGGTAGGTTTATACCCGTCAAAACGTCTACCTGGTCCCCGATGAAACGCATGGCAATGTTGGCAGGTGAACCACCGAACATATCTGTGAAAATAATGATGGGATGTTCATGATTTGAGTTGATATATTTCTCGATTTTTTTGATTGTTTCATTTCCATCTTTTTCGTCCCAATCAAACCGGATGAAGTCAATATCAACTGGCATTTTTACAATGATCTGTGCAGTTTCGACCATCTCTTTACCCAAATTCCCATGGGTAATAATCAATGCCTTAATCATGTTCGTCCTCACCGTATATATGTTCAATGAAAGTCTTACTACCATTTCTTCGCGAAATATAGTACTTGACCGTGACTTCTATCAGTGTCGCCAGATTTCTTCCCAGGGCAACAGGTAGTCGATACATGGGTATTTCCTTTCCCAGAATTTTAAAATAGAGGTTGTCTTCACCCAAGCGGTCATACTTTTTTTTGCGGTCCCAGCGTTCGAGATTCACAACCAAATCAAGTTTGATCTCTTCCAAAAGGGCACCAACACCGAACAGATCAATGATATTGATAATGCCCAGTCCCCTGACTTCCAGCCACTGTTTGATTTTTTCCAGAGACCTTCCAACTGGTTCGTCATTTGGGTCCAGATAGAATTCAATCAGATCATCGGAAACCAACTGATGACCTTGATTGATCAGTTCCAGGGCTGTTTCACTTTTTCCAATTCCAGATTCTCCTGTAATTAATGTACCAAGCCCCATGATGTTCATTAAAACTCCATTGATTTTGATCTTTCTTGAGAAATGGCGATAAAGTGTCGCAGAAATTCTGGAGATCAAAAGGGAAGTTCGGAGTTCAGAGATCAACAAGGGGATTTTATTTTTCCCACTTTGCAAAAGCAGCTCTTCCGGGCAGGTCTGTTTTTGTGAAATCAGTATAGCTGGAGGTTTCAGGGCGAGAAAATTTTTTAATCTGGTTTCACGTTTACTATTTTCCAATTGATTCAGATAACCAATTTCGGTGTTTCCAAAGATCTGGATACGATCCTTTTCCGTAGACTTCAGGAAACCAGCCAAAGCCAAGCCGGATTTTTGAGGACGAGGGTGTAGAATCATGTTGCTTAATGATTTTTCGTTAAAAATCTGGCAGATGTCCAAGTCATCCTGTTCAATCAATGATAGGACTGGAACCCCTTTTTTGGCTTTAATCATCATCCTGGTTTTCCGTAATGCGGATAAATTGGATTAATTCCTGAGGAGAGTTGATGTCAGTGAGTGATGAGGAAAGATTGTCAACTCGCTTGATAAAAGCCGCAGCAGCAGCCAGAATTTGCAAATGAATAATGGGGGAATCCGCAGGAGACAGAATAAGAATGACAATATGGACCTTCTCCTTGTCTGAGATGTGATAGGTGAACCCATTTTTAGACAATCCAATGGCAACGACAGGCTTATTAATGTCCTTAATCTTGGTATGGGGAACGGCGGCATGTTTACCAATTGAAGTTGTGCCAAGACCCTCTCGTTCCAGAAGTTTCTTAAGAATTGGTTTTGGGTTTGATATGGCATCAATGTTGTGAAGATGGGTCAACAGCTCAGACAGAACATCCTTTGTAGTATCAGCCAGGCAATCTGTCACCACGGTATTGGGTTGAATTAAAGTATAAAGTTTCACGTTTTTTTGCGGTATGTCAACGGGATTCGATAACGGATACCTTTTTTTTACGATTGTAATAAATCACTGCGATCTTTTTGGTCTCCTGGTTCATGAACATGTATGCATTATCACCACTTTCCTGCAGATAGAAGAGGGCTTCTTCAACCGAAATGGGTTTGGGGTGAAAATTATCTGATACTGTTATCTGACTTAAGGCGTCTTTTGGTTGTTCTGAGATATCCTCATCTGGCATGGTCATGTCCTTCAACAGACCCTTTTTCAGAGATCTTTTCTTGTCATCTCGTAGCTTTTCTTTCTGCTTTTTTGATTGAATCTTAAGGGTGTTAAAGGCTTCTCTCAAGGCCTGCTTCATAATTGGGTCATGTTCGCTGATTTGATAGGAGTTGTTTTTGGTTTTGATGAGCAGATCAATTTTATAATCGAGTTTTTCTTCTGATATGATTATTTCAACTTCCATCATGTCGCCGGTTATTTTGGCGATGGTTTCCAATTGTTTCTCACAAAATCCTTTTTGAGCACCGGTCAGTTTCACGTTTTTGGCTGTGTAGATAATGTTCATGGTGATCTCCTTTGTTTTTATTTCATACCACTGAGAAGATATTGCTCTTTTCTTTTTGATGAACTGGGAATATTTAACTCGTCACGATAATTACGTATCGTCCTCCTTGAAATGTGTATGCCCAGATTTTTCAGCTGTTCTGCGATATATTGATCAGAAAATGGCTTTTTTCTGGGTTCTTCCTCAATTATACGCTTAATCTTGTCCACGATAGTGGATACGGAGTGGGTAAACCCATAATCCCCTTTGATCCCATGTGCAAAAAAGTTTTTCAAAAGGATAATTCCCATATCAGTGGCCATATACTTACTACTGACTGCACGAGAGATAGTGGATTCACTTAAGGATAACTCATCAGCAATCTCTCTCATGATCAATGGTTTTTTCCATTTTTCACCAAAATCGAGGAAATCCTTTTGTTTATCTACTAAAAGTTGAGCAATTTTTACGACCATTTGTTTTCTTAAATCGATTCCCTCAATGAACAATTTGGCATTACGATATTTATCTTTCAGATACGACTTGGTGTCTTTGTCCGAATTATCCTCAATCATTGCATCATAGTGAGAGGAGAGAACAAGCTTGGGCATTCCTTCATCAATATAATGAACAACATAGTTATTGTCTTCCTTTACGAGGAGCAAGTCTACGTCCGCATAATCAATGCTACCTGTTTCAAACCGAGCAGCTGGCTTTGGATTAAGCCTTTTTAATTTCCCGATCAGGAGATTCAAGCGCTCAGAATCGATAGACATCGCCTTTTGAATGTCCTGATACTTTAACTTGGCCAAATCTTCAATATGGTTTCTGATAAGGATGGACATCGAGTCGAAGTCATCATCTTTTTGCAATTGAGATAAAAGGCAATCTTCAAGGTTTCGGGCGGCAACACCCTGAGGGTCAAAAGTCATAATTTTCTGACGGATGGAATCGATTTCTTCCGGTGTAGATGAAAGCGATTCCGCAATAGTTGTAATCTCGACATCCAGATAACCATCACCGTTCAGGTTGTAAATGACGTTTTTGGCCAGCTCCAGCTCCCTCTCGGAAAATTCGGCCCGGGCCTGCTCCATCAAGTGGTCAGTCAAACTGACTTGTGAAGAGGCAAAAAGCTCAATAACCCGATTTTTATCAAGCCTATCGTCATTGTGCTTGAGGAAACGCTCATCTTCATAGTTGTTGAGATATGATTCATCCGCTCTTTCAAGCCGTTCTGTTATATCATTGAATTCATGTTCATCTGAATTCGAACTGTTTTCAGAATCACCAATGTCTGTCTCTAACCATGGGTTGGAGTCAACTTCGTTGCGAATTTTCTGAGTAAATTCAAGTCGACTGAGAGGTAAAAACTCCAGAAAAGAGTGTACTACTGGATTTATAACCAGTTGCTGGCTATGTTTCAGATGCAGCTTGGTTGACATCTCAATGCCACCGGAATTCTGTCCCCAGGTATTCCTTTTTTACTCTTTCGTTTTGCATTAGCTCTTGCGACGCTCCATTAAATATGACTTCTCCTTTGTTGATAATGTATGATCTGCTTGTGATTTTCAACAAGTCTCTGACATTATGGTCGGTTATTACAATCCCAATCCCTCTGTTGCTGAAAGTGGTGATGATGGATTGTATCTCTTGTATTTGAATTGGGTCAATACCGGCAAAGGGCTCATCAAGAAGAAGGAATGCCGGTTTAAAAGTCAGGGATCTGGCAATTTCGAGGCGGCGTCTTTCTCCGCCGGATAATAGTGCTGCTTTGGTATGGGAGATATTGGACAGCCCCATTTCAGATAACAGCTGGTCAATATCCTGTTTATTTGGTTTTCCATTCATTTGAGCCACTGAAAGCAGATTGTCATAAACTGTCAACTTTCCGAAAATTGATGGTTCTTGTGGCAGAAAGCTGATGCCCAGTCGAGCCCGGCGAAAGACTGGGGTTTTGGTGATATCAAGGTCATTAAAAACAACTTTTCCACAATTGGGTTTAACCAGCCCCAGTAAAATTGAAAAAGTCGTGCTTTTCCCCGCACCATTAGGTCCAAGTAATCCCACCACTTCACCGGACGAGACTTTTACGCTGACATGATTGACTACCGTTCTGCTACCGTATCTTTTGCTTAAGTCTCTTCCTTCCAGTGTCACTCTTTTTCCGTATATTCAAGATGAATTGAAATTTCGACAATCTATTTTATCATCAGCTAAAAGATGGTGTCAATTGAATTGCCCTGATTGCGATAGGGATAAAAAATAAACTGATGAACCAGTTACAAAATTCAGAAAGGAGTATTTTACAAGAATTTGGATCTATAGGCACTTTTCTCCGAGAAGAGTTTTTAGCAACGAACAAACACGAACAAAGGAGCAAAAGCTCTACTTTTGCCGGAAGGTTTTTTTACTAATCCCTGATCCCTGATGCCTGAATCGGGGTTGTGCGGTGTTCACGTTAGTCGGATAATTCGATGGGGGATATAATCTACAAATGGCCGGGGCTTCTTTCTTTTTTTAAACGTTGGCAACGATCAAACAATTCAACCGGCGTCAGTGTGGCGGCACCGATTTTTTCTATTACAATGGATGCTGCAGCATTGGCCAGCCAAAGTGTCTGACGAATGGGTAGTTTGGCCACCATGCCCAAAACAAGTAGTGAAGCAAAGGTATCACCCGCCCCGGTGACGTCGAAAACTTCGTGTGAAAAGGCTGGTAAATGAATGGGCTTAGATAAACGTTGGCGAGCGCTTACGCCGTGTGCGCCCCGGGTAATAATGGCTGTTTGAGTTTTCAGCTTTTTTATTAGCGCAGAGGTGGCCCAGGCCGCTTTTTCATCATTGTCTATGGATATCCCCAAAATGGCTTCCGCCTCGGTGCGATTAGGAGTTACAGCACTGGCATATTTGAAAAAATAAATGTTTGACGGTTTTGGGTCAGCAATGACCGGAATCTTTCTTTTAAGAGCTATCCCGATGATTTTTTGAGACAGATCGGAATCAAGGGTTCCTTTGGCATAATCTGAGATTAAAAAAGCGTCTGCCGGAGAATCTGATATGTGGGTCAAAATTGTCTGCTTACATTCTTGAGATATAGGGGTTGTGGTCTCTTTGTCGATTCTCAGAATTTGTTGCCGATTGGCAATCAGCCTGGTTTTTACCGGCGTCATGCGATTGGGGACTTCAAGACCCAAATAATGATTTGGAGCAATTTGCCTGATCTTTTGTCCAGCTTCATCGTTACCGGTGACACCCGTCAGAGTGGCATTGGCTCCCAACGCCAAAAGGTTAAGAAATACGTTTCCTGCACCACCCAGGCGGAATTCTTCGTGTTCTCCCAGAAGGATTGGGACGGGCGCTTCTGGGGAAATCCGACTCACCTGCCCATACAGGTAATGATCAAGGATGATATCTCCCACAATCAAGACGTTCATATCAGGTATCGATGTAAAAAAACGGCTGAGGGCTTTGGCGGAAATCATGTTGTCAGTGGCTGATCAGCTGATTTTTGCAGGTAAGGGGGCAGAAAGGGTAAACTTACGTAAAAGAACAAAGCAAAGAAAATTTCTGTATCACCAAAGTTATATTCAAATAAACCGGCGACCATAAAAGAAACGAATGTGAAAAGGGCTGCCTTTGCAATTACGTCTGTACCATTGCTGCTTATTATTCTTGAGAGTCTGACCAAATCCCAGGCAATGAAGAAGAATAGAAGTAAGAGGGGAAAAAGGCCAATCAGGCCTCTTTCCGCCAGAATGTGCATGAAATTATTGTGTAAGTGCAAGTTGTTTTGTATGGCATCCGGGTGACGATACTGATGATAGGCTGCAGCTACATTGTTGGCTCCAACACCAGTCCAGGGGAATTCCTTGAAAATTTCCCAGCTTGTATAAATCATGTGAATACGGTCTCTGTTGCTCGGACTGTGGGTGTCGAAAATCGATTGTATCCGGTTTTGAATGGTCTGAGGAGATAAACCATAGACAATCAGAACGAGTGGGATCAGTATCAACACTCTTTTCCAGTTGAAGCTGAGAAGAAAAAGGGTGACACTGATAATGATTCCTACCCAGACTGAGCGGGTTTGGGTCAGAAGGATGGGGATGGAGATAATGACCAAACCCATAATGATTGATTTTCTGGTAGTTGGATTCTTCTCGTAGTGCTGATAGACCAAAAAGAAGACGAATCCCATCATCAGTAAGCCGGAATAGGTCATCCAGTGTGATGTCAATCCCTTGAGACGGTGGTCCAGAGATATGGGGTCCTGGTGGTTTAAAACTCGTTGAAGAGTGATGAACAGACCAACTATGCTCACAAAGACAGTAGAGGCGAAGAGTGTGGACAGAGCCCATTTGATTCTATTAAAAGTGATCAGGGTCAACATAAGAATGGGAATTAAGAGGAAGTTGAGCAGATCGCGATTGTCTTTCAGACTGGTAATTGGGTCTGATGAGAATGCTGTACTGACCAGAGAAGCCAGGGTGAAAATCAGGGCTGACAGGAAAAACCGGGGGAGCTGGGGCAGGGAGGGCTTGCGGACTATGATTCGGTAAAAAAAGGCTGGTATAATCAGAAACAGAAAAATATAGGCGGCAGCGATAGAAACGTTGATGGAAAACAAAAACAATAGTATCAGGACAAAGGAACTAGTTGATGAAATATCCAAGTACGCTGTCAAGGGCTTTTTGGGCATCGATCACTTCCATGCAACGAATTGTATCATATTGACACTCTCTTTGGGAACAGGGACGGCAGGAAAGTGGTTCTTCCAGGATGGTCACATTCTTTTTGCGCCAGGGACCGCTGATATCAGGGATATTGGGGCCATAGAGCCCCACAATAGGTGTGGCTGTTAATGAGGCCAGGTGCAAGGGGCCTGAATCCGGACCAAAGTAGCAATTGCTTTGATTGATGAGTGCAAGGGTTTCAAGTAAAGTGCATTTCCCAACCCAGTCATGAATTTGGGATGGTGCCATCTCATTCCACAAACGGGCCCTTTGGGATTCTTCTTTGCCAAAGCCGATCAGGTGACAGCTAATACCTTTTTTGATAAGTCCTTTGATCAATAATACATAATGGGAATCACCCCAGTATCGGAATCGGTTTCCTGCGCCAACGTGAATAACCACTTGTGGAGATGTTTTTTTATCCGCAGAATCGATTCCGGGAGGGTGTGGCAGTGTGTCCACTGAGGTCTTAAGCTGATAACCCGGAATTTCTTGGGGGTCAGTGTGTATGCCGATGTTTTCCAGAAGTGAAACCTGATTAACAACAGAATGTAAAGGCAATTGCCCGGATTTGCGATTGTCATTAAGGTGCGTATAGGCCCAGTTCCGATTTTTTGTTTTATAGCCCACTCGAATTGGACAGCCACTCAATCTGGTCAGAAGCGCACTCTTTGGGCCGGAGTGTAAATCAATGATGGTGCTGATATGTTTTGATTTAACTTCTTTTCTCCACAACTGGTAATCTTTAATAGTCATTTTTGAGGGGATGACCATAACTCCATCTACGCCGGGCAGAAGCTCACCCAAGCCTGAAAATGGCTCTTCCAAAGCGTAATAAACAGGAGTATCGGGCAGGGCCTTTTTCACGAGCAACAGCGCTGGGATACTCATAATAATATCCCCTAAGAGCCTTAGACGAATGAAAAGGATGGATGGCGTTGAAGTCAATCTGAGTCAGATAATTGATGCCGCTTTATCAATGAGCATGATGGGGATGCCATCATTGATAGGGTAAGACAATTTACAAGAATGACATTGCAAATTAAATGAACTCATCTGCTCAGTCAGGATCAGGTCTCCTTTACATGCCGGGCAGACGAGAAGTTCCATCAGCATATCGGGTATTGGCTTTTGTGAAGATTCATTTTTGACCATTTTATTTCCTTACCATATCATAGTCTGAATAGATCAATCTTTAAAAAATCATTTTTAGCTATACAATCTGAAAGAATAATCAGATGTTTTATTTTCTCAGGTATTTTTTAGTAACTGTAATGCTTCCGTTACGATAGATTTTCTTGAGCGGCGTTTTTTACCCTGTTTGGGGCACAATTTCGCATCTTGAAGCCTGATTTCATTGATCATTTTACTCAAACTCTGATATGAAATATTTAATTCTCTCGCCCATTCACTCATTGTTTTTGTTTCCCACTCATTCACTAATCTGACAACATCTTGTGGTTTCAGATAGGTTCTTTTTTTGGTTTGTTTCTTCATCATGTACTCCTTTTCATGATTCATATTATACTGTTTTTATATATCATTTTTTTTATAAAGTTTCTACAGGTCATTGCTGTTACTGATCAGATAGAAAAATCTTTGGCCACGAACAAAAGAGCAAAAGCTTTGCTTTTGCCGTTCGATTGTCGTTCGGGTTTTTTTACTTGTCACTAGTCACCAGTTACTAGTCACTGAATCTGGGTTGTGGGCGAAGCACACATTAGAATAAGGGATGAAAAATTATAGATAACGAGGTATAGACAGTGTGTTGAAAAGGTTTAATGCATACCGATCTGTCATGCCGGCAACAAAATCAATGATGCGCCGTTCCAAGGGATCTCCCTCTGGATAGGACGCAATGTAGGGATCCGGGTCAATATGCAAATGATCCAGAATGCGGCCCAGAATGCCCTTCACTTTTTCCCGTTCCAGCTCCAACAATTCTGTCCGATATACCCGTTCAAACAGGAAATCCCTGATGTTTTCAAGTTCTTGATATATACCTGAAGAGAGAGTAATAACATCGAGATTGTTGTGCAGTGTTTCTCTGATGACGTCCATAACAATGGTGTCGATGCGCTTTGCGAAACGTGTTCCTAAATGGGTTTGTGTACTCTGTGGAATCTCGCTTTGTTTGATTACTCCAGCACGTATGGCGTCATCAAGGTCATGGTTAACATAGGCGATAATATCCGAAACTCTGACGATTTGACCTTCCAGGCTCTGAGGTATAGCGGAACGATCATCGGGAATTATCGGTCCCACTCCTTTTGAATGTTTTAAGATGCCATCACGTACCAGGGCACAAAGGTTGAGCCCTTTGCCATGGTATTCAAGTTGTTCAACGAGACGCAGGCTTTGCT
>Ga0105099_10000900_pt1 | contig 19525 bp, 16 predicted proteins | sample PPLLak3cmMay2015_2_FD_79138 | JGI IMG/M metagenome (GOLD analysis project Ga0105099, IMG submission 79138) | Freshwater sediment microbial communities from Prairie Pothole Lake near Jamestown, North Dakota, USA - PPLs Lake P8 Core (1) Depth... | ecosystem: Environmental > Aquatic > Freshwater >... | reverse complement strand
TTCTTGAGCACACCATGAAGATGGGGAACTACCTTACCGAGCAGCTTAAAAAACTGCAGAAAAAATTTGCCTTCATCACTGAAGTCCGCGGCATCGGCCTGATTATTGGTGCAGAGCTCTCCATCCCCGGCTCCGATATCGTCAGGAAGGCCCTGGAGAAAGGTCTGCTGATCAATGTGGCTCAGGACCGGGTACTCCGTTTTGTGCCGCCCCTCATCGTCGAGGAACAAGAGATAGATGAGATGATTGGCATCCTGGAGACAATTTTGTCGGAAGTACCGCCCGCTCAGTAAGAACGGCTGGTCATTGGAAAACAATTTCACCTGTGATGTTGCAGGCGCACCAAGAGCGTTCCTGCCCCCTGGAGGATACTACTATGAACAAGAATTTCCTGGCACTGCACGATTTTTCCAAAAAGGAGCTCGACGAGCTCTTCAAGCTGGCTCTGGAACTGAAAAAGAAGCAGAAAGACGGGGACAAACACCGTCTTCTCAAAGGAAAAACCCTGGCCATGATCTTCGAGAAATCCTCCACCCGGACGAGGGTTTCCTTCGAGGTGGGCATCTACCAACTGGGAGGCCACGGACTGTTCATCTCCTCGGGCACTTCCCAGATGGGCAGGGGCGAGCCTCTCAAGGACACCGCCCGGACCCTGTCCCGTTACTGTGATGGCATTATGGTCCGCACCTATGGCCAGGAAATCGTTGAAGAACTGGCCCGGTTTGCCTCGGTGCCGATCATCAACGGCCTGACCGACCTCTTTCACCCATGCCAGATCATGGCGGATCTTATGACCGTTATCGAGCACAAGGGAAGCTACCAGGGCCTCAAATTCGTCTGGATCGGTGACGGCAACAACATGGCCAACACCTGGATCGAGGCGGCCGCAATTTTCGGTTTCGACCTGACCCTCGCCTGCCCGCAGGGCTATCAGCCTGATCAGAAGGTGCTCGAATGGGCACAAGCCAACGGGAAATCAGCCATCGTACTTACGGATGACCCGAAAGCAGCGGTACAGGATGCCGACGTCCTCAATACCGACGTCTGGGCCAGCATGGGGCAGGAAGAGGAGCAGAAAGCGCGTGAAAAGGCCTTTGCCGGCTACCAGCTCAATGCCGAAACCCTGAAGCTGGCCAAGCCCGACTGCATCGTCATGCACTGCCTTCCGGCCCACCGGGACGAAGAAATCACCGACGAGGTCATCGAAGGCCCCAACTCGGTAGTCTGGGACGAGGCGGAAAACCGGCTGCACATTCAAAAAGCAATCATGGCAACCCTGATGGCGTAGAGTCCTGTCAGAAAGCTGCCAGGCAGTAATTCTTATATATTTGCAAAGGAGAACCATATGGCCAAGAAAGAAGTAAAAAAGATTGTTCTCGCCTATTCCGGCGGTCTCGATACCTCCATCATCCTCAAGTGGTTGAAGAACGAGTACGGTTGCAAGGTGGTGGCTTTCGCCGCCGACCTGGGGCAAGGGGACGAGTTGACTCCCATCCGTGACAAAGCCATCGCAACCGGCGCCGACAAGGTCTATATCGACGACCTGCGCGAGGAGTTCGTCAAGGATTTCGTCTTCCCCATATTTCGGGCAAACGCCATCTATGAGGGTTCCTACCTCCTTGGCACCTCGATCGCCCGGCCGCTGATAGCAAAACGTCAGATGGAGATCGCCAAAATCGAGAAGGCCGATTCCGTGGCTCACGGTGCCACCGGCAAAGGCAATGACCAGGTTCGTTTTGAACTGACCTACTACCACTTCAACCCCGGCATCACCATCATCGCACCATGGCGCACCTGGGACCTGAACAGCCGCCAGGCTCTACTGGACTATGCCAAGAAAAACGGCATCCCGGTCCCGGTCACCAAGAAACGTCCCTGGTCCTCGGACCGCAACCTCCTGCATATTTCCTTTGAAGGTGGAATCCTGGAAGATCCTTACGCCGAAGCACCGGAAGAGATGTATGTCCTGACCAAATCCCCGGAAAAGGCGCCCAACAAGCCCCAGTACGTGGAGATCGAGTTCCGGAATGGTAACGCGGTGGCCGTGGACGGGGAAAAGATGTCCCCAGCTCAGCTTCTGGCCCACCTGAACTTCCTTGGCGGCCAGCACGGCATCGGCCGCGTCGACCTGATGGAAAACCGCTACGTCGGTATGAAGTCGCGCGGCGTCTATGAGACCCCCGGCGGCACCATTCTCCGCGAAGCCCACATGGCGGTGGAGCAGATCACCATGGATCGCGAAGTGATGCATATACGTGATTCGCTGATCCCCCGCTATGCCGAAATGGTCTACTACGGCTACTGGTTTGCCCCGGAGCGCGAGATGCTCCAGGCCATGATCGACGAATCACAGAAGCCTGTCAACGGCGTGGCACGGGTAAAGCTCTACAAGGGTCTCTGCCGCATTGTTGGTCGCAAATCTGATACCGACTCCCTCTTCAACCCGGAATTCGCTACCTTTGAAGCGGACGAGGTCTATAACCAGCAGGATGCCGAGGGTTTCATCCGCCTCAATGCCCTGCGCCTGCGGATTCGGTCTTTGATGAAGGCAAACAGGAAGTAGGGGCAGGCCCCCGTGCCTGCCCGATTCAAGGGCCGTGCCTGCCCAAACAAGGGCAACCCCCTGTGGTTGCCCCTGCAGGAAAAACACACCACCCCCCCTGCCCCCTCCTGAATCAGGAGGGGGTGCCCAAAGGGCGGGGGTGGTTTCATTTGCATAAGATATTTCAGCAGGAGATCAGCATGTCCAAGGACAAACTCTGGGGAGGCCGTTTCTCCCAACCCACCGATGCATTTGTCGAGGAATTCACCGCTTCCATCGATTTCGATAAACGTCTCTACCGCCAGGACATCCGCGGCTCTCTCGCCCATGCCCGAATGCTCGGCCGTCAAGGCATCATTCCCCAGGCCGATGTTGACGCCATTGTTTCCGGCCTGGAGGAGATTCTCGCCCGGATCGAGGCCGGAGACTTCGATTTCTCCGTTTCCCTGGAAGACATCCACATGAACATCGAAGCCCGCCTGTCGGCAGCGATTGGTGAAGCAGGGAAACGTCTCCACACCGGACGCTCACGCAATGATCAGGTGGCGGTTGATATCCGCCTCTACCTGCGGGAAGAAATCGGCGAGGTGATTCGCTACCTGGACCTGCTGAAAGATGCACTGCTCTTTCAGGCAGAAACGAATCTTGGTGCGATCATGCCCGGCTACACCCATCTGCAAGTAGCCCAGCCGATCCTCTTTTCCCATCATATGCTGGCCTATGTGGAGATGTTCCGCCGCGACAGGGGACGCATGGAAGATTGCGCAAAGCGCCTCAACGTGCTTCCTCTCGGTGCGGGAGCCCTGGCAGGAACCACCTTCCCCATCGACCGTGAATATGTTGCGAGCGAACTGGAATTTTCGGGTCCGACCCGGAACTCCCTCGACTCTGTTTCGGACCGGGACTTCGCCCTTGAGTTCATCTCGGCATCTTCGATTCTGATGATGCACCTGTCTCGTTTCTCCGAAGAACTGATCCTCTGGTCGACAAGCGAATTCAACTTTATCGAGCTCTCCGACTCCTTCTGCACCGGCTCGTCCATCATGCCGCAGAAGAAAAATCCGGATGTGCCGGAACTGGTGCGGGGCAAAACCGGACGGGTTTACGGTAACCTCATGGCACTCCTCACCGTCATGAAAGCCCTCCCGCTGGCCTACAACAAGGACATGCAGGAGGACAAAGAACCTCTCTTCGACACCATAGATACGGTCAAAGGGAGTCTGAAAATCTTTGCCGATATGGTTAGGGAGATGAAGATTAAAGCGGACGTTATGCTGCAGGCGGCGGCAGAGGGCTTTTCCAACGCCACTGATGTGGCAGACTACCTGGTCCGAACCGGCATGCCCTTTCGCGAGGCTCACGAGGTGGTGGGGAAATCGGTTCGCTACTGCATCGAACATGGCAAGAAACTGGAAGAGCTCACGCCGGCCGAATGGAAAAGTTTTTCCGATCTGATCGGTGACGACATCTATGCCGCCATTACCCTGGAAGCGAGCGTCAATGCCCGAAGCGCCACCGGCGGCACCGCCCTCGTGAGAGTAAAGGCGGAGATAGAGCGGTTGAAAAAAGAGAAGTAAAAACTGTTTTTCAAACCCGGAAGGGACCTTCGCCATGAAAAAGTACTGTATCTGGATCGGAATAGCCCTCCTCTTCACCGCCTGCGGTAAACGCGGTCCCCTGGTAGCGCCGGAGGCACTGGTACCTGCAGCCATCAACGATCTCCAGGTCGAGCAGAAAGGGAACCGTTTCCTCGTCTGCTGGTCCCGGCCCGGCAAGGAGGAATGGGGTGGCCCGCTCGAAAGCCTGGCAGGATTCAGGGTCTTCCGCCGTGACGTGCTTCCTCCTGATCAAGACTGCGAAGAGTGCCCGAATGCCTACCGCCAAGTGAAGCTCATTGACCCCGAGTACCTGCACGATGTCCTTCAGATCGGCTCACGCTACTGCTTATACGACAGCGAACTTATGGATAACAAAACCTACCAGTACAATGTCGTCTCGTTTGAGAAGGACGGAGCGACCAGCAAGGGTTCAAACAAGGTCCGCAGGACGAAACTGATCCCGCCGGCAACACCGGTACTCTCAGCCATGAAGACTCCTGATAGCGTTACTCTCCAATGGAAGATCCCAACGCCAATCCCGGACAAGACTCTGGAAGGTTTTTCCATTTACCGAAAACAGGCAGAAGGCCTCATGCCCCTGTCTCCCATTGCAACAGTACCGGCCGACACCACCACGTTCGCCGACCCGCACATGGAGCACGGAGTTTTATACTATTACGCTGTGCGGACCAGAGCAAAAATCGGTCCTGACCTGGTTGAGAGCGATCTTTCCAACATGGTAGAGGGTAAATTTTCCCTTTCCGAATAAGCAGTATCCACCCGGATACTCCGAAAGAAAGTTTTTGGTCCACTGCCATTTCGGCAGAAAGTGTCCTGCTCGAAATGCCAACCGGGAAAGGATTCACTGCTATCCCGCCTTCCTCTAAAACTTTTACAGAACAGGCCTGTTTTGACTTTTATCACCCCATGTGCTACAAAAGTAAACTTTCAATCAAACGACGGCAGACTGTGCCGGATCATTTATATCGGAGGACGGTATGCATCATTTTCAGTACAAAGGAAACGAACTGTACGCTGAAGAAGTCGCGGTAAAGGATATCGTGGCATCGGTCGGCTCACCGGTTTACATCTATTCCCATGCGACGTTGGAACGCCACTACACGGCGATGGATGAGGCCTTTGCTCTCGTTCCCCATACCATCTGCTACTCCATGAAGGCAAATTCCAACCTGGCAGTACTGAAAACCTTCTTCAACCAGGGCGGCGGGGTCGATATCGTGTCGGGCGGTGAACTCTACCGCGCGATCACGGCCGGAGTCGACCCGAAAAAAGTCGTTTACTCCGGAGTGGGAAAAAAAGATGACGAAATCGAGTATGCCCTGAACACCGGCATTCTCCTCTTCAACGTCGAGTCTGAGGAAGAACTGGACCGCATCGACCGGGTCGCCGGGCGCCTCGGAAAGAAGGCCGGAATCGCCATCAGGGTAAACCCTGACGTGGATCCCGAGACCCACCCCTACATCACCACCGGCCTGAAAAAAGCCAAGTTCGGTATCAATATCGAAAGATCTCTGGAACAGTACAAACGCGCGGCAAAGATGGCCAACCTGGAGGTGATCGGCATCGATTGCCACATCGGCAGCCAGCTGACCAAGGTTTCTCCCTTCATCGATACCATCAAGAAACTGAAACGTCTCATCGACGGTCTGAAGGAAGCCGGCATCACCCTCCAGTACTTCGACCTGGGCGGCGGGCTCGGCATTACCTACAGCGACGAAGCACCACCACTGCCCGCGGAATATGGCGAGGCTATCGTTGCGGAAACCAAAGATATGGGACTTCACCTGCTGTTCGAGCCGGGACGTAACCTGGTGGGAAATGCCGGCATCATGGTTGCTCAATGCCTCTACACGAAAAAAGGCGATGAGAAGAACTTCGTGATCGTGGACGCCGCCATGAACGACCTGGCCCGGCCATCGCTGTACGGCTCCTACCATGGAGTGCAAGCGGTGCGCAAGGACCAGCAGGGTACCATTGTTGCCGATATCGTCGGCCCCATCTGCGAATCGGGTGATTTTCTCGCCAAGGATCGCGAAATGCCTGCCTTCAAGCAGGGAGACCTCGTCGCATTCATGTCTGCCGGAGCTTACGGTTTCACCATGAGCAGCAACTACAACAGCCGTCCCCGCGCAGCTGAAGTGATGGTAAAGGGGAATTCCTTTTTCGTTGTGCGCGAACGGGAAAAGGTCGAGGAGCTTATCCGAGGAGAGAAGATCCCCTCATTTCTCTAATGCCTCGCACTGTCCGAGCATTTTGAAAAGACCATCCACGAGGGGCATGGAAGAAACAGCCCCTGCGTTTTCAGGGAAAATGATTTTCCACTGAGGAAGGAGTACAGCATGTTCAAGGGGAGTATCGTCGCCATCGTCACCCCGTTTAAAAACGGTGAAATCGATGAAGAAAAGCTGAGAGAGCTGGTCGAATTCCAGATCGAGAACGGCACGGACGGCATTGTCCCGTGCGGTACCACCGGCGAGGCATCCACCCTCGATTATCAGGAGCACGACCGGGTAGTCGAGATCGTCGTTCATCAGACAAAGAAACGGGTCCCCGTTATTGCCGGGACCGGTTCCAACTCCACCAAGGAAGCTATTGCGATAACCGAACATGCCAAAAGAGTCGGCGCGGACGGTGCGCTTCTTATTACCCCTTACTACAACAAACCATCTCAGGAAGGGCTCTATCGCCATTACAAAACAGTGGCCGAAGCCGTTGCCATCCCTCAGATTCTCTACAATGTTCCGGGTCGCACCGCAGTCAATATGCTGCCGGAGACAGTGGCAAGACTGGCGGAAATATCCAACATTGTCGCGATCAAGGAGGCTACCGGCTCCCTGCAGCAGGCGTCGGAGATCATCGCCCTCTGCGGCGACAAAATCGACGTTATTTCAGGAGACGATTTCATTACCTTTCCGCTGATGGCCTGCGGCGGCGTGGGCGTTATCTCGGTTACCGCCAACATCATGCCGAAAGAGATCGCAGCCATGATCGACTCCTTTAATGCCGGAAACATGGAGGAGGCACTCCGCCTCCACCTGAAACTCCTGAAGATCAGCAACGCCATGTTCATCGAAACCAATCCGGTGCCGGTAAAGACGGCCCTCGGGCTCATGGGTATCTGCTCCGACGATGTACGTTTGCCGCTGGCCCCCATGTCCGAGGAAAACACCTCGAAACTTGCCGGCATCATGAAAGAATACGGTTTGATGTAAATAACGGAACAAGAGGCACAGGCTACGGACTGAGGTAAAAATTCTCCAGCCCTGTGCCGGTCACCTCATACCTGTAGCGAGAGGGATATCATGATTAAAGTAGCTGTCAGCGGCGCAGCCGGACGTATGGGAGGCCGTGTCATCACGGCGGTCAAGGAAGACCCGGAATTGCAATTATCCGGGGCACTGGAACGACCCGGGCATCCTTATCTCGGCATGGATGCCGGGCTCATCGCCGGATGCGGCGCCCTGGATGTGCCCATCATCGAAAATCTTAACGAGCTGGTCAAGGGCTGCGATGTTCTGATCGACTTTTCCGCACCAACGGTATCGCTGAAAAACCTCGAAATATGTGGACTGAACGGCAAGGCAATGGTGATCGGCTCCACCGGTTTCAGCCCGGAGGAACGCGCCCTTGCCGTTGAACTGGCCCGCACGGTTCCTGTGATGCTCGCCCCCAATATGTCGGTTGGTGTCAACGTGATGTTCAAGATCCTCAAGGACGTAGCAAAGATCCTTGGCGATGATTTCGACGTGGAGATCGTCGAAGCACACCATAAAATGAAGAAGGACAGCCCCTCGGGCACCGCTGTCCGCATGGGTGAGGTTATTGCGGAAGCCCTCGGACGGGACTACGGCCAAGTGGCGAATTTCCACCGTGAAGGTATTTGCGGCGAGCGGACCAAGGAAGAAATCGGCATGCAAACCATCCGTGGTGGTGACATCGTCGGCGAGCACACTGCCTACTTCATCGGGATGGGTGAGCGTATCGAGATCACTCACCGGGCCCACACCCGAGACATGTTTTCCCACGGGGCGGCACGTGCAGCAAAGTGGATAGTACATCAGAAACCGGGACTCTATGACATGCAGGACGTCCTCGGTCTCCGGTAGCAGATGTTTTTTCGCATGCAACCCCCCCTCAATCCCCCCTTGACAGGGGAGACTTAAAGGCTTCCCCCCTGTCAAGGGGGGATTGAGGGGGGGTTATTTTAGGTGTTACAGGGTACTAATTCATGCCGCTTCCGCGGCATTTCCTTTATTTCATGAAATCAACAGGAGGTTTATGTATGGCCCTTGTCAACGAACACTATCTGAAACTGAAAGCAGGATACCTCTTTCCCGAGATCGGCCGACGGGTACGGGCTTTCACCGAAGCAAATCCCCAGGCCAAGGTGATTCGCCTCGGCATCGGCGACGTTACCTGCCCCCTTCCGCCGGCAATCATCAAGGCATTCGAGGATGCGGTCGAGGAAATGGCAACTGAAAAATCGTTCATGGGCTACGGCCCGGAACAGGGCTACGAATTCCTGATCAACACCATCATCGAAAAATCCTACCAGCCCCTTGGCGTCGAACTGAAAACGTCCGAGGTGTTCATCTCCGACGGCTCAAAGTGCGACTGCGCCAACATCCTTGACATTTTCGCCCTGGAAAACGTGGTCGCCATCGGAGACCCGGTCTACCCGGTCTATAATGACACCAATGTCATGATCGGCCGCACCGGCGAGGCCAACGAACAGGGCTACTACAAAGGGTTGGTCTACCTGCCGTGTACCGAGGCAAATGGTTTCAACCCGGCCTTTCCGGACCAGGAAGTGGACATTATCTACCTCTGCTTCCCGAATAATCCTACCGGAGCAGTGGCAACCCGGGAACAACTGAAAGGCTGGGTGGACTACGCCCTGAAGCACAACGCGGTCATCTTCTTTGACGCTGCCTATGAGGCATTCATCACCGACCCGACCATCCCCCATTCCATTTATGAGATTGAGGGGGCGAAGAAGTGCGCCATTGAGTTCCGCTCCTTCTCCAAGACCGCCGGATTCACCGGGGTGCGCTGTGCCCTGACCGTTGTTCCGGAAGAGCTCACGGCGCACACCGCCGCCGGCGAACCGATCCAGCTCAATAAGCTCTGGAACCGCCGCCAGTCAACGAAATTCAACGGTGTTTCCTACCCCGTCCAAAAGGCCGCCGCCGCGGTTTATTCCGAAGAGGGCTGGCCCCAGGTTAAGGAAATCATCGACTACTACATGGAAAATGCCCGGATAATCCGGACCGGCCTTGCCGAAGCAGGCATTACCGTCTATGGCGGCGTCAATGCGCCCTATATCTGGCTCAAAACACCGAACAACATGAGCTCCTGGGAATTTTTCGACAAGCTTCTGACCGAATGCAACGTGGTCGGCACCCCCGGCAGCGGGTTCGGGCCGAGCGGTGAAGGGTTCTTCCGGCTCTCCGCCTTCTGTAATCGCGACAACGTGATCGAGGCGGTGGAAAGAATCAGGAAAAACCTGAAATAGCAGGAATAGAAGGCGGCCGATAGGCCGCCTTCTTCGTTTCGGAGAGATAACGTTATCAGCTGTCAGACGACATCCTTGACCCTTGGCCCGGTCTTGCCGACACCCAATGTCGTGTAGACGAATCCCAGGCAGCTGCGAAAGCGGCTGAAGCCGAGGAGAAACAGCAGGGTGCCCGCCAGGCAGAGGCAGGAACCTGCCAGCAGGGTTTCCGGAACACCGAAACGTTCGGCACATGCCCCTGCTATCAGCCCGCCAACCGGTATCATGCCGATGAAAGACATAATGTACAGGCTCATTATGCGACCCCGTTTGTTCTCGGCCACCACGGTCTGGAGAATTATATTACTGGCCGTGAGCTGAGCCATCGACACGCCCCCCATAAGAAAAAGAATCGGAAACGAGAGGGGAAGACTTCGGCAGAGGGAAAACCCCGCAAGGCAAAAGGCAGCAACCAAAGCAGAGAGCGGAATAATTTTCTCAAGCCCAAGCACATTGCGGCGAACAGCAAACAGCAGATTGCAGGCCAGGCAGCCGATCCCTGAAGCGGTGACCATCAGGCCGTAATCCAGGGAATCAGCTTGGAGGAAATCCCGGGCAAAGGCTGGCAGGAGAGTTGTATAGGGCATCACGGTAAGACTGAGCAGGCAGAGGAGCAGCAGAATCTGGCGGATGGGGAGGAAGCGCCAAGCGTACCCGAAACCGTCAGCCACTTCGGCAAGCACGCGTTTCTTCTCGCGCTTTTCGGGCGGAGTCGTGGGCAGTCGCATGGCACACAAACAAACCAGGATTGCCAGATAGCTGACGGCATTAACCAGAAAACAGGCACCTTCGCCAAACTGGGCGATAAGGATGCCCGCAATGGAGGGACCCACCAGCCTGGCCGAATTGAACATGGCCGAGTTAAGGGGAATGGCGTTGGCAAAGTCCTCACGATCAGGAATCAGGTCTGCGACAAAGGAATGACGGGCAGGCATGTCGAAGGAATTGATGACACCGTTCAGGAAAGTGAGCAGGGCAATCTGCCAGATCATGACCGAACCGGAGAAAACAAGCAGCGAAAGGGTTAGGGCCTGCGCCAGCGCGAGAGCCTGGGTCCAGATCAGCAGGCGCCGCCGGTTCATCCGGTCGGAAAGCAGTCCGGCAAAAGGAGTCAGCACGAGGGTCGATATCTGGCCGGCAAAGGCAACAACTCCCAGCTGCAGAGCAGAGCCTGTCAGACGGTACACCAGCCAGCCGACAGCGATCAGCTGCATCCAGGTTCCCACCAGCGATAGTGTCTGGCCGATAAAATACAGCCGGTAGTTCCGGTAACGGAACGCCCGCAGCAAGAGCTGCAGCCGCCCCACGGAAAGAGGATCCGTTTCCCCGGCCATGGCCAAAGTCTTCCGTACTTCCCCCTGTTCATTTCTCGGCTGATGAAACATCTTTAAAATCTACCATACTCGAGAGGGTCTGAAAACAACTGCTGGCAAGTAAATGCAGGAAGCCTTGCGTATCTGTCGCACGTGAGCCAGACAAAACAGCGACCCTCCATTCTCTGTTTGCAGCTGATGGTGGTATCCAAGCGGGGAAATATGCTATGATGCCTGTCCATAGTCAAAAACTCTTAAGCTGGCAAACAAACCTGAACTAAACGAACGGAGTCACCATGATTGGTAAAAAAACCTTTTCCCTTTCCCATAAGCTCCTTTTGATACCGGCCCTGCTGCTTTTCCTTTCCGCCTGCGCCTCTGCCCCGACGCCAGTGCCGAGCGCCAGACCCGGAAAGCAGGTGGAAACCCTCCAGTCGGAGGTTTCCCTGTCGGTGCGCTCAGGCGACAAAAGTATCGGCGGACGGGGCTACCTGATTTTCAAGCAGCCCGACCGCTTTCATCTGGCGGTATTTTCACCGTTCGGTTTTACCCTCATGGATCTGTTTGTGGCCAATGACCGGATCACCTGCCTGATACCCGCAAAGCAGACCGCCTACCAGGGTCTGATCTCCGACATACCGGACGGCAATGCTCTGAAGGGCTGGGGAATGATGCGCTGGGTTGTGGAGGCCCCACCGACGGACGAAGACAAAAAGTCCGCGACACAGGACTATATCTCCCCTGACGGGAAAAAGGAGATCCTCTGTTATGACGACCGAGGGCTCCTCGCCAGTAAAACAAATGAAGACGGCGACCGGGTCGTATATCGTGATTACCATGACCGGAACGGCGTCGCCTTTCCCTCTTCCATCGAAATCAGCAACACCCGGGGGGATTCGGTTCGGATTCTCTTCGACGAACCGGAGCTAAACCAGCCCGTTGAGGAAGTTGTCCTGAACCCCTCCCTGGGGGGAGTGGATGTACTGCCGCTGTCCTCGTTCCGGGGGCTGTAACCGGTCATGTCGAATCACTTCTTTGGTGGTCTTACCACCCTCGTGCATAGAGGAGTCCAACGACACCTGGAGTGGCTCTACCGGATCACGACACGACGCCCGCTTCTGGTCTTTTTCGTTGCGGTTTTTCTCCTGCTGCCCGCGTCTCTCTCGATCCTTTCGACACGCTTCGAATCAGACATCTTCAAGCTCTTTCCGGCGGAAAAGGGCCCTCTCAAGCTCTTTCTCGACTCTTTGGAATGGACCGGCGACTCCCGCCAGGCGGTCTTTCTCCTCGAGGGCAACCGGGAAGACCTCGTCCCCGAGGCTGATGCCTTTGCCGCGCGTCTCAAGGCTGTCAAGGTTGACGAAAAACCAGCCTTCTCCCGGATAACCTATCGGGTTTTCGATGCGGCGGAAGCTGAAGCGTTCGCCCGTTTTATCGGCTATGCCGTAACCCACCCACAGCTGTTTCTTGACCGGTCGCAGGCGGATACCTTCGCCAAAAGGCTGTCCCCGGGTGCCATTGAGCAGTCACTGCTGCGTACCCGGACAGAACTGGCAAGCCAGATCGGCATGGGCATGCGCGATCTGGTGCTCCCCCGCCTGAAGGCTGCGAGTCAGGCGCTGAATCTCGATCCTGACTCGCCCTATTTTCTTTCCCGGGATGGAAGGGTCCTGATCATGATCGCCGAACCGGCGAAGCCGGTAAACGACATGGACTTTGCCCGCAAGCTGGTGGTAGGCATCAACGAAGCGCGCCGGGGCGCCCGGGTTGCCATTTCCTGCACCGGCGCCCACCTGAGTGCCGTCATTGACGAATCGGTGATGAAACAAAACATCATCGTCTGTATCATTTCATCCCTTTTTGTGGTCTTGGGGCTCTTCTACCTCACCTATCGCCGTTTTCTCCCGACCCTTCTCATCCCGCTGATCCTCCTCTACGGGGTAACGATGGCACTGGGAACCGCCGGATTTTTCCTCCCATCGATCCATATTATTTCCTTTGCCTTCACCGCACTTATTATCGGCCTCGGCACCGATTACTCCATCCATCTCTACGACAGGTTCTACTCGGAACGAAGTATCGGGACGGACCCACAGGAAGCACTGCGACGTGCCATGACCGACACCGGACACGGCCTCTTCACCGCTGCCGTAACCACCGCCCTGCCCTTCCTGGCTCTGGTCTTCTCCGAGGTCCGTGCTCTGTCGGAATTGGGGCTCCTGGTGGGACTCGGGGTACTTTTCTCCCTTTATGCAACCTTCCTCTTTCTTCCACCGCTGCTGGTCTTTTCGGAGCGACGTTTCCCCGCATCCGTCTATAAACCGCTGCCTGGATTCGGACTCGGCCGAGTCTGGAGCTTCAGCCGTCGCTATCGCAAGGTGGTGATTCCGCTTTCCTTGCTCCTGGTGGCAGTTTCCCTTATAGCATCCTGTTTTCTCACCTTCGAAGGGGAATTAAAAAACCTCCAGCCGCGAAGCTCCGAGGCGTTTCTGACCCAGGAAAAGCTGGAAAAACACCTGAGCCTCAGCCCGAAGCAAATGTTGGTAACCGTGGAAGGGAAAGACCTGGAAGAGGTCATGGGGCGGGGAAGCCGCATCGCCATGCTGGCGGAGCGGTATCAACAAAAAGGACAGATCGTCGCCTGGTCTTCTCTGGACCGGGTGGTAAACAACCTGGACACCCAACGGGAAATTCTGGCTGAGCTGGCAAAAAGCACCGGAGCGGAAAACTGGGCGCAGCAAGTAGCCGGGTCCCTGGAAAGGAACGACTTCGCCCTCGAGCCCTTTCAGCCCTTTCTAAGTGGCCTGGCCAGGCTGAAGGACGCCGGACCGACACCGGCGACAGAAGGCATAGAACATCTCAGCGCCTCACCCCTGCGCGGAATTGTGAACAGACACCTGGTACAGGATGGAAACGGCTGGCATCTACTCGTCTATCTCTACTATTCCGGAAAAGAATTTTCCCAGAAGGACTTCCTGCGAGACCTCGCCGCCCAGGATCCGGCCGCACGGGCCACCAGCGTAGACATGGTCAGCAATCAGCTGGCGGAGTCGGTAAAAAGCAGCTTCCTGTGGGGCTTCCTGCTCGGCGGAGCGCTGGTTCTCTGCCTCCTCCTGGCCCACTTCAACTCTCTATCCGGGATATTTGCCTCTCTGTTTCCGGTTCTGTCCGGGGTTGTTGTCATGACCGGCATGATGGCAATAACCGGCATGGGCCTCAATTTCATGAATGCCATGGTGCTCGTCACCATTCTCGGCATGGGAAGCGATTACGGGCTCCATATTGGCCACCGGGTGAGCGGAGCACACAAAGAAGGACAAGAAACCGAGTATATCCAGGCCGGCCGCGCCGTTCTCCTTTCAGCCCTGACAACCATAGCGGGCTTCGGATCGCTGGCCTTTACCGACTACGGTGCCATGTCCTCCATCGGCTGGGCGACCAATTACGGTATCGGAGCAACGGCCCTGTTCGCCCTGATCTTCCTGCCAGCGTTTCTGCCCCGCAAGGTCACCTGACACAGGACACGCAGAGCGAAGCGTTCGGTCTGTTTCGGGGAAGAGCTACCTCTTCCAGATAAACCGGTCAATGGACCACTGCCCTCCGCCGGTGACAACGAGGGCCAGGGCCATACCGAGAAGTGCCAGGGTGAATTCGATGCCCTGCCCCTTGCCTGAGGCGTTGAGGAAAAATCCGTTCACCCAGTGAACTTTATACATCGCTACCGCCATGGTCACCGCAATGCCGCAGGCGGAGAGTCTGGTAAATGCGCCGCACAAGACTCCAAGCCCTCCGCCGAATTCGGCGATAATGGCCAGCAGAGTGAGAAGCGGAGGAATTCCCATGTGGACCTCAAAATTTCTCAGGGTGCTGGTAAGGCCCGGCCCGCCGAAGAGGCCCAGAAGTTTCTGGGAGCCGTGGGCGAAAAAAATCACCCCCAGGGGCAGGCGAATCAGCAAGAGTGCCAGGGAATCCATTGTTGCAGCAGAAAAGTTTTTTGCCATGTTTCTCCTCCAAATGACGTGGGGAATCTTGTACAAAATCAGATTCTGAAAATTCGCTACGTTCCCCTCCCGCTTGCGCGCCGAAGCGCTTCAGCGCGTAGGTACGTCAAGGGAGGGGCGCTAAATTTTGATTTCGGAAAAACAACCCTGAATTATTACGTTTTACTCGTTTGGTCCCGGTTTACCCAGACGCGGCTGCCTCAACTACGTTTTTTCCGCGTCCGTGTTTTGCCATACATCTGCCCCATGTCCGCCACGATACTTTTCAGCTCGGAGCGAAGTTCGGGCGGATCAAGAATCTCGGCATGCCGGCCATAGGAAAGGACCCAGGAAACAATCTCCATGGTTCCGCCCGCCTCAAAAGAGATAGCAATATCGCCGTTGTCCAGTTCTTCGACCCTCTGGGTTGGATGCCAGACCCTATCCCTGACAGCGTGGGCAACTGCTGAAGAAAAGCGCACCCGGACCGGAACTGCCGACTCCTCCACAATGCCGAAGGCGTTCCGCAGCTGTGCCTGGGGACAGAACTCGTCAGGCAGTTCGAAACGCTCATTTTCTTTGACAACCCTGCGAACCCGCTCGATAGCAAAGGTTCGTAGCGCCTGGCGGTTGTGGGCATAGCCAAGCAGGTAGAGCCCGCCCCGATGAAAAATCAAGGTGTACGGGTCGATCAGGTAGGAAGAGGCGGGGTCCTTTCCCGGCACATGATAATCGATTGTCACCCGATACTGGTAAACCAGGGCATCCCGCAGAATCCGCAGGGCATCCCCTGCCCGGCTGTAGTCCCGCCGGCCCTGGAGCAGAGGCAGGGAAACACCGGCGATCCGTTCCATATGGGCGGCATAGCGGGGAGGAAGCACGGAGTTCACCTTACGATAAATGGCTTCCATATCATCGTGGAAGGGAGTCCCTTCCAGAAAATCCAGTTGGGAGCGGAGAAACCCGAGGGTCATCAGTTCCTGCAGGGTAAAGCTGATCGGAGGGACATCCTTGAACCGGGTCAGGAAGCGATAGACCTTGCGAGTAAATGCCCACTCGGAAATCAACGGATAGCCGGCTTCCTGGATAGCATTCAGGTCCCGGTGAATGGTGCGCCGTGTAACCCCGGCCTCTTCGGCCAGCTCTTCGAGGGTGATCCCGTGACGTGCCTCGATAAGGCGGATTATGTCGTGCACCCGCGCCGCCTGGGAATACTTCTTTGCCGGTTTTCCCCTTTGCACTGCCATGCCCCTCCGAACGAAGCCTTTTACAGGTTGAATCAAATTGAAACGGATGCAAATAGTAGCGTATGTTCTGAAAAGTTGGAAGATAAAATACAGCGGGCTGGGGATATCACTCGAAAGGCACCGCAGGAGTTCATCCGGCATTTCCAATCCGAATTTTGGTGCGTAGGGGCGCTGCGTGCCGCGCCCTTCCTTCAAAAACATTGGGCGCGGCACGCAGCGCCCCTACACCTTGGGTCATGTCGTAACGATCAACAGGGAGTTGACATGCAATTTGACACAATCGTTATTCTCGGCCCCACCGCGTCCGGCAAGACCTGCCTGGGAGTTGCCCTCGCCCGTGAGTTGAACGGCGAGATCATCTCTGCCGACTCCCGCCAGGTCTACCGGGGCATGGACATCGGCACCGGCAAGGACCTTGAGGAATATGGCGACGTTCCCTATCACCTGATCGACATCCTCAACCCCGGAGAAGAGTTCAACGTCTTCCTCTTCCAGCGCCGCTGTTTCGCTGCCATGGAAGAAATTCGCCGCCGAAACAGGCTGCCGGTCATCGTTGGCGGCACGGGCCTCTACCTGGACTCGGTCCTGCGAAACTACCGGATGGTTGAAGTGCCGGAGAATCCCGGCCTGCGCCGGGAGCTTGCCGCTCTTTCCCCGGAAGATCTTGCCGCACGACTCATGGCAATCAATCCCCGTCTCCACAATACCACCGACCTGTTGGACCGGAACCGTCTTCTTCGGGCTATCGAGATTGCCGCGTACGAGAAGACCAACCAACCGGAACCGCTCCCCGAAATCCGGCCGCTGGTATTCGGCATCAAATGGGAGCGGAGTGTCCTGCGCCAGCGGATCACCGCCCGCCTGAAGGCGCGTCTCGACACTGGCCTCATTGAGGAAGTGGCGGAACTACATCGTCAGGGGGTGCCGTACGAGACCCTGGAATACTACGGCCTCGAATACCGCTTTGTCGCCCGCCACCTCAAGGGTGAATTGAACAGGAACGACCTCTTCCAGAAACTCAACAGCGCCATCCACGATTTCGCCAAGCGCCAGGACACCTGGTTTCGCCACATGGAGCGCCAGGGGACCGAGATCCATTGGTTGGATGGGGGTGGGAAGCCGTTGCAGGAGGCGTTGGAAATAGTGGGGAAGTAAAACGGGAAAGGATGATTGTTCCTATTCTAAGGCAGGACAACGACGTACCATTAGAATCATTGACATAGAGCTTTACGCTGCGGTAATAAATACTGACTCATGGTTATTAATGAAAAGCTGTGCCGGAGGATGCAGTGCCGCACGACGCTGGATTCATCGAGTTTTGACAAAGCCGCTTACCTTGGCAGGATGCTGAGGGGGCGGCTTTTTTATTGGCATACGAGTGCGGGGAACTTGTCAGCATAGAGACTCCTTGCTGAATCTCCAAAAAATAAATCCGTCCCCTTTTACCAGAAAGGTTTTGACGGACGTGCGGGAAAAACTTGCGACAGAGCGATAGGTCGCAGAAAGTAGTTGTCCAACTCTCGCGTGGACTCGGACGCGATAAACCCGCGTCGGTCTCGCTCATGGCGTTGAAATGAATAAAGTCACGAAAAGCAGAAAAAACCATAATATCAATTAAATCTTACACAGGTGCAATCCTATGAACTTGTTCAGGCGCATGAGTATTTTGCTTATTCTCATATCAATGACTATCCCATCCATTTGTGTTGCCAAAGACAACCAGTCTTACACTGCCACAGGGACTTGGTCTTGGACTGGGCCAAAAGGGTCAGGAGGGTATCTCCTAACATTCCAGAAAAATAATAGAGTTCAATTTCAGTTGGAGCTTCAACGTGGAGAACCTTCTTACAATTCAGGATTCATCGAAGGTGAATTCAAGTTACAGGGAAACAAGGGATCATTTCGAACAGACGAATTCGGATCCTGTGAAATCTCTTTTGAAATCCGGAAGAACGAAATAGTTCTTACTCAACCAACCAACAAGACTGATTGTGGCTTTGGATACGGCGTGTATCCCGAAGGTACTTACAAATGTAGTAGCCACAAAAAACCGAAATTTTCATCGGGCGACCCAAGAGCTTCGAAATAAACTTCAACCTAGCTGAAGCAAGTAGTTGACAGAGAGAAGGATAATTTCAACCAGTCAGTTAGACTCCGCCCGCCCGAAAAGACTGGGCTGGCGGATCAACTGCCGAGCCGTTGTCGCCAAGGAAATTTAAACTGTCCAATCAATAAGATTAAGGGATGGAATGCGCAAAAACTCTCGGGTGTTATTGGTGACCAAAGGGATTCCCAACGATACAGCGTGAGCGGCAATAAGCATGTCCATGGCACCGATGGGCGTGCCGACTTTTTCTAGTGATGCTCGAATACCACCATAGGCTTGCGCCGCAGATTCATCATAAGAGACAACCTCCAAAGGAATGATGAACTCGTTGAGAGCTTTTGAATTTTTCTCTCTATAGGCGCTCTTTGCAACGCCATAGCGTAATTCTGCGAGAGTTATGGAGGAGATGCCAATGTCGCCAATCTGGTACTCCAGGAAACGTTGAAGTACGCTAGCCGGTTTTTGTTTGATGATGTAAATACAGATATTGGTGTCGAGCAGCAGTTTCATAAGAAACTCTCCCGTTTGTCCAGTTCAGGCTGGATGCGCTCGGACATGAAGTCGCGGGAAAATTTTTTAAGGCTGTCGAACAGAGAATCCCACGAACCGCTCCGTGGAATCAATTGAACGACGTTGCCGCTTTTCTTTATAAATACCTCGCTGTCGTCGAAACGAAATTCCTTGGGGAGCCTGACTGCCTGGCTTTGTCCATTTTGAAATATTTTTGCAGTTTTCATGACAGACCTCCATATCAATATATATTTGAAGTATATATTCCATCTTTTGAAATGGCAAGTTAAAATTCAATAGCGCTCAATGAAAATACAGGAAATACAGGGAAATACAGGGAGGAAATACAGGGACACCATACCAATTAATTCTTGACATGGTCGATCCTCAGGATTAACTTCAGCTCATGCCACGCATAGCACGCCTTATAGCCCCCGGAATCCCTCATCACATAACCCAACGTGGAAATCGGCGAATGGAGACCTTCTTCCGCGAAGAAGACTATCAAGCGTACCTGTCGCTAATGGCGGAGTGGTGCCATAAATTCAGAGTGTCGGTGTGGGCCTATTGCCTGATGCCAAACCATGTTCATCTGATTGCGGTCCCTGAAACGGAAGAGGGATTGCGCCTAGCTATTGGAGAAGCGCATCGTC
>Ga0105099_10000899_pt1 | contig 19545 bp, 18 predicted proteins | sample PPLLak3cmMay2015_2_FD_79138 | JGI IMG/M metagenome (GOLD analysis project Ga0105099, IMG submission 79138) | Freshwater sediment microbial communities from Prairie Pothole Lake near Jamestown, North Dakota, USA - PPLs Lake P8 Core (1) Depth... | ecosystem: Environmental > Aquatic > Freshwater >... | reverse complement strand
TCTGGAACAGGATGATGATGGCGATGATGAGGTAGGTGACGAAGTTGCGGATGAGCCAGTTGCTGACGAAGAGGTTGGCCCATTTCGTCACGAGGTAGAGCAGTCCGATCAGCCCGAAGCCGATGGCCATCGGGTAGGCCTTGGATTCCTTGATCAGGAGGAAGAAGGAATAGAGGAGGACGGCGACCACCATGATGTCGAGGAAGTCGACCAGCTTGAACAGGTGGAGGGAGGTCAGGATGTTTTCAAACACGGCCGGCCTCCCGGACTTCGTCGGCCGGGGAAACCGCGGGTTCGGCCAGAATCGCGTCGGCAACCCGGGCCGCCCGGACCGTGGATTGGACGTCGTGGACGCGGAGAATATGGGCTCCCCGGGACAAGGCGATAACCGCGGCGGCCAGCGAGCCCTCCAGCCGTTCCTCGGGGGGAACGTCCAGGATTTTCCCGATCATCGATTTGCGGGAGACGCCCACGACGACCGGCCGGCCGAGGCCGGCGATCTCGCCCAGGCCGCGGAGCAGGGCGCAGTTGTCCTCGAGGCGCTTGCCGAATCCGATCCCGGGATCGAGAGCGAGGCTTTCGGCCCCCAGCCCGTAGGCCGCGGCGATCTCGATTTTCTCGGCCAGGAAGTCCCGGACTTCGGCGAGGACGTCGGCATAGCGGGGCGCGAGTTGCATCGATTTAGGCACGCCCTGCATGTGCATCAGGATGAATCCGGCGCCGGTTTCGGCCGCCAGGGTCAGAAGGCGGGGGTCCATCCGGAAGGAGCTGATGTCGTTGATGATATCCGCCCCGGCGTCGAGAGCCGCCCGGGCTGTTTCGTACTTGGTCGTGTCGACCGAAAGGAGAGCCGTGGTTTTTGGGCGGAGGAGGGAGATGACCGGGACGACCCGCTTGATTTCTTCCTCGGCCGGGATCGGGTCCGCTCCGGGCCGGCTGCTCTCGCCGCCGATATCGATGATCTCGGCCCCTTCGGCCGCCATCCGCAAGCCGTGGTCGGCGGCCTCGCTAGCGTCGGTGAAGCGTCCGCCGTCGTAGAACGAGTCGGGAGTGATGTTGAGAACCCCCATGACCCAGGTCCGCGCCCCGATGCTGTGGCGCGTCCCCCTGACCCGGAAGATGGTTTCCGGTCTCACGTCACCTCTCAGGCTCCGGCCGTTCCGGCCGGCGTGTCGTTCTTGAAGGGAACGCCGTCGGGCGGAGGGGGAGCGGCGGTCTTGCCGAGGACCGCGTTGATTTCGTCGGACGACAGCACTTCCCGCTCGAGAAGCAGCTTGACGATCGCTTCCAGCTCGTCCTTGTGTTCGCCGATGATCTCCTGGGCCCGAGCGTAATTGCGCTGGATGATCTTTTTGACTTCGTCGTCGATCATCTCGGCGGTTTTCTCGCTGTAATTCTTGTGGGCGGTCAGCTCCCGGCCGAGGAAAATGAGGTCATCGCGCTCGCCGAACGTCAGCGGCCCCAGATCGCTCATTCCCCACTGGCAGACCATCCGGCGGGCGATTTCCGTGGCCCGCTCGAAGTCGTTGGCGGCGCCGGTCGTTGTCTGGTTCAGGAACATGAGCTCGGTCACCCGGCCGGCCATCAGGACGGCCAGCTGCGATTCGAGGTAGGCTTTGCCGTACGTATAACGGTCGTCCAGGGGCAGCTGCTGGGTCAGGCCCAGGGCCATGCCCCGGGGAATGATCGTGACCTTGTGGATCGGGTCGGCTTCGGGGATCGTTGCCGCGACGAGGGCGTGGCCGGCTTCGTGGTAAGCCGTGCTTTTCTTCTCCTCGTCGCTGATGATCATGCTCTTCCGCTCGACGCCCATGAGAACCTTGTCCTTGGCGTACTCCAGGTCCTTCATCTTGACCTTGTCCTGGGCGAGGCGGGCCCCGTTGAGGGCGGCCTCGTTGATCATGTTGGCCAGGTCGGCCCCGCTGAAGCCCGGCGTCGACCGGGCGATAACCGAGAGGTTGACGTCGGTGTCGAGGGGAATCTTGCGGATATGGACCTTGAGGATCTCCTCCCGGCCTTTGACGTCGGGCATGTTGACGACGACCCGGCGGTCGAAGCGGCCCGGCCGAAGGAGGGCGCTGTCGAGGATGTCGGGGCGGTTGGTCGCGGCGATCAGGATGATGCCCTCGTTGGAATCGAATCCGTCCATCTCGACGAGGAGCTGATTGAGCGTCTGCTCCCGTTCGTCATGCCCGCCGCCCAGGCCGGCTCCGCGCTGGCGGCCGACGGCGTCGATTTCATCGATGAAGATGAGGCAGGGGGCGTGCTTTTTTCCGTTCTCGAACAGGTCCCGGACCCGGGAAGCCCCGACGCCGACGAACATCTCGACGAAATCGGAGCCGCTGATGGAGAAGAAGGGAACCTCGGCCTCGCCGGCGATGGCCCGGGCCAGGAGAGTCTTGCCCGTTCCCGGCGCCCCCACGAGGAGAACGCCTTTAGGGATCCGCCCGCCGAGCTTCTGGTATTTCTGCGGCTCCTTGAGGAAGCCGACGATTTCCTTGAGCTCCTCCTTGGCTTCTTCGACTCCGGCCACGTCCTTGAACGTCGCCTTTTTCTGGACGGTCGAGAAGAGCTTGGCCCGGCTCTTGCCGAAGGACATGGCCTTGTTGCCGCCGGCCTGCATCTGGCGCATGAAGAAGAACCAGAAGAAGACGATCAGCAGGAGGGGCGACCATGTCAGCAGGACCGAAAACCAGGTCGAGCGATTGGCGTCCTTGACCGTGATATCGACCTTGTTTTCCCTGAGGACCTTCACCAGGTCATCGTACTGGGGCGGAAGGATGGTTTTGAACGCCGTCCCGTCCTTCATCTTGCCCGTGGCGGCGATCCCGTCGATGGTGACGGATTCGATCCGCTGGGCTTCGACGTCGTCGATGAATCGGCTGAAGGGGACGTCGTTTTTGACCATCCCGGGGGCCTGAAGCAGGCTCCAGAGGATGATCAGGATCAGACCGGCTCCCAGCCAGAAAAAGATACTCTTGACAGGTTGATTGCGCTTGACGGCCATGGAGATTCCTTTTGAGGTGAAATTTTATCATGGTTTCGGCCGGATGAAAAGCGAAAAAACGGACATTGTGCCCCGAAATCACGATTTTCGGGGATTTATCGGCCGGCCCGGTCAGCGATCGGCCGGTTTATCCATCGAATCGAGCTTTTCGATCAGTTTGTAAAGGTCCGGGTCGCGTTCCAGCAGTTCCTTCCGAGTGTGGCCGTAGGCGATTTTCTGGTCGGCCAGCTTGTCCTCGGAGACATAGGCCTCGATCCCGACGGCGAAGTACTCCATCACGTTTGCGTCGGAGTAGAAATCGAGGGTTTTTCGCTCGGCCTTGGCTTTGGCGTACAACCGGTCGATTTCGGCCTGGACGATTTTTCCATTCGCAAGAAAAAGGCGGACCAGGGAGATCGTATCCTCGATGTTCGGGGTGTCCTTCGAGAGGAGGGCCTCCAAAACTTTTTCGATCGTCGCTTCGAGCTCTTCGAATGTCTTGAGCGCCGAGGGTGAGGGCAGAGTTTGGGAATCCGCCGCGGCCGTTCCGGCTAGCGCGCCTCCCAATATCATCAACGCGATCAGCCCGCGATATTGGCGAGGTGTCTTCATATCCGTCCTCCCGTCCAGAAGTTTCCGGGCCGTCCGTCCCGGGGAAGTCCCATTGTATTCTTGCGGCCGGCGGGAGAAAAGGCCTTGGGTGAAATTGACCGGCTCCGGGACCTGTGATAATCATGGGCGACGGAGGGCGGATATGAAAGTGACTCCGGTCGACCTCCTCATCATCGCCGCTTATCTTGTCGCCGTGGCGGGTATCGGCTTCGCCGTCAAAAAGCGGGCAACCATAAAACTCGATTCATTCTATCTCGGCGACCGCAATGTTCCCTGGTGGAGGCCGGGTCTCTCGGGTTGTTCCCGCTGCATCGATATCGGCGGCACCATGGCCATGGTCAAAGTGATGTTCTCCCTCGGTCTGAAATCGCTCCGGGCCACCCGCATCTTCCTGACACGAACGGATCTTTTGGAGGTTTCATCATGACCCGCCGTGAACGAGTTCTTGCCGCCATCGCCCATCGCGAACCCGACCGCGTCCCCGTCGATTTGGGGGCGATGCGGTCCACCGGGATCACGGCTGTCGCCTACGGCCGGCTCAAGGAATATTTGGGAATGGGCGGCGGGTCGATCGACGTTTACGACGTCATTCAGCAGTTGGCCCGGCCGGAACAAGCGGTCCTCGATTATGTCGGGGCCGACGTCGTCGACCTCGGGCGCGTTTTCCTCCAGGACGAGGCTGATTGGCAGCCATTTGTCCTGCCCGACGGCCAGGCCGCCCGGATTCCTGCTTATATTCGCTTCGTTTCGGACGGCAAGGGCGGCCGTTTGGCCTTGGCCTCGGACGGCGTCCCGATCGGGGCGATGCCGGCTTCGTCCCATTACGTCGACCAGATCGTTTTTCCCCTGGTGGATTGGAACGGAGACCCGTCCGTCCTCGACCGGCTTCCCGAATTGCAGAATCACGTCATCTGGGCGGCCCTTCCGTCTCCGCCCCACCACGTGCCGCCGACTCCGGAGAACCTGGCCGAAATCCGCCGGCATGCCGAGCGGCTTCACCGGACGACGGATTACGCCGTCATGGCCGGCTTCGGCGGGAATCTCCTGGAATGGGGCCAGTTCCTCTGCCGGATGGACCAGTTTTTCATCGACTTGGCCGCCGATCGCCCGAAGGCCTTGGCGCTGCTCGACAAGCTCGTCGAGTCGCATTTGGCCGGGTTGAAGAGGTTCCTTCCGGCCGTCGACGGCATGGTCGATATCATTCAAATGGGCGACGACCTGGGGACGCAGACCGCCTTGGAAATCTCTCCCAAGATGTACCGGGAGGTCTTCAAGCCCCGGCAGAAAATCCTCTTCGATTTCATCAAGAAGAATTCGGGCTTGAAAGTCTTCCTCCATTCCTGCGGGGCGATCTCCGACGTCATCCCGGATTTAATTGAAGTCGGGGTCGACATCATCAATCCGGTTCAGACCAGCGCCGCGGGGATGGACCCGGCCCGGCTGAAACGCGATTTCGGAAAAGACATCACGTTCTGGGGAGGCGGCTGCGACACCCAGCGCGTCCTGCCGGCGGGAACGCCCGAAGAGATCGCCGACCACGTCAGGGAACGAATCGAGATTCTTGCCCCGGGCGGCGGGTTCGTCTTCACCCAGGTCCACAACATCATGCCCCACGTGCCGCCCAGGAACGTGGCGGCCATGGTGGAGACGGTCAGGAAGTTCGGTAGATCTCGCTCCGGTGGCCTATCTTGATGATGGTGATCACCCGTTCGGCGTCGTCGATCATGTATACAATCCGGTAATCCCCCTGGCGGAGGCGATAGACGTTTCGGGAAGACAGCTTTCGGCTTCCGGCCGGTCTCGGATCGTCGGCTAATCCCTGAATTCGTTGGATGATTTTCGCGCGGTCGCGCTTCGGTATGCCTCCCGCGAGCTCCGCGGTTGCCGATTTCTTGATGAGGAGTTTATAGCTTTCCATCGCGGCGGAGCTTCTTTAAAACGTCTTCGAAGGCGATGGATGGCTCGTCCTCCCGGTCGGCGACGGCCGCCAGGTCGAGGGCGTCCTCGCGAAGCGCGTCGCGGACCGCGTCATTGACCAGGTCGGAGACGGAATACTCCGTCTCGGCCGATTTCACTTTCAGGGCACGGTGATAATCAGGTTGAAGATAGACCGTGACCCGCTTGCTCGTTTTATCCATGAAGAAGACTCCCTTTACAGGGAGAATATAACGCTAAAACGTTAAAACGTCAAGCGAACGCGATGCCTTATTCGAACCGGAAGCACTTCAGGACCCGGAAGCCCTCCTCGGTTTCGACGATGGCGTACAGCTTGTCTTTCCGGACCTGGTAAATCCGGAAGGGGACGATGACCTGCTTGAGATAGACGCCTTCGGGGGAAAAGACATCGTACAGGTACGGCTCTTTCTTCGCCTTCTCGTCCTTTTGGTCCGGTTCGTTACGGAACAACCGGAACCAGCCGTTTCCCGCGTCGTCAAAGAAGAAGTCCTGGACGAAGGCGGGGAGGTGCTCCTTATGAAGATTCGGAATGTTTCCCGCCGCGGCGATTCTCATATACGATTTATTTTTGATCGGTTGAAAGGCGCGGCCGAAGCGAAAAAGAGGATTTCCGTCGGGATCATAGACGCCGATTTCATATGATTCGTTGTATCCTGCCCAAATGCGGCCGTCCGGAGCGATGCCCCAGCCCGTTGTTGGCGCGTAGGGTGAACTGGCGCTGGCCATGCCCTCTCCCTGGCGCTTCATGAGCATCACGTCGGCTTGGAACGGTCCGATCCGGAAGAAGTTCTTCCCGTCTTTCCCGCAACGGACGAGCGAGAATGTGTTCTGAATCTTCGTGAATTCCGAAGTCAGTTGGGATTCCCATCGTCCGGTTTCTTCAAGAAAAAGACGGCCGGACTTGTCGATCCAGATCTTGGAGCAGAATTTTTCCATGCGGAAGCTCGAAACGTAATCCCCCTTCTGGTCGAACAAACTGACCCGCATGTTCCGGGAGTCGGCGAGATAGATGTTGCCCGCGGCATCGACGTCGATCCAGGCGGGCGTGTCCATATCACCCGGACCCTGGCCCTTGCGGCCGATCTGGCGGATAAATTTGCCTTTGTTGTCCAAGACCTTTATGCAGGTGTCGCCCCAATCCAGGACGAAGACGGTCCCGTCGGTGATCGCGCGGATTTGGAAGGGTTGATTGAGGACGATCCCCGAGGCGTCGTTTTCCTCGCCCGCCGACCATAGTTCTGTCAGCTTAGGAGTGACAACGCCGTTTTTCGGCTTCTCCGGGTTGGTCACAAGGCGGGCCGAAACGGCGGTTTTGAATTGCGACGAATCAAACGCCCCGGCCGAGGTGAGACCGGCGGCGAGAAGGACGGCGATAGCGCAAAAGGCTTTTGGATAAGCGTTCACGATATTTCTCCTGATAATCCTCAAATGGCATTCTCTCAATATACTACGACGGATTTCGTGGTTTTTGATGCAGAAATATCTTAAAAATTCATTAATATTTTCTGCTTGCTTCTTTCTATAGAACCGTCTGGTTTGGCCGGCCGCCCGGTCTCGGGTATGATGTCCCCGAGGTGATCAGCCGCAGGCTTCTTCATGGGATTCTCGCCGGCCGAAGCGAACGTTGCCCGCACCGAACCTTTCGCCTTTACATCGTATAGGTATTAGGGGACAATCTCCTCAGCGAAGACGACCCGGGAGGACGGTTCCCCATGCGCATCATTCCCTTCCTCGAAGAGGCGGCTCTCCTCGAAGACGCCTTGGCGTCGTGCTACGGGGCTCTGGCCAAAGCGGCGGCGGGAGAGGCTCTCATCCTGAAATTCCAACAGCTGGAGCGGGAAGAGAGCAACCACGCCCGGATTATCCGGGCCGGAAAAAACTATGAGCTCAAGGCCCCGGACGTATTCGAAAAGACCAACGTCGACGTCACCGAGATCAAGTCCGGTTCGTCGTCCGCCCGGTCGATATTAGAGGATGTTGGCAGTGGCCGGATCGTCTTCCGGGAAGGCGTGGTCCGGCTCCGTGACCTTGAAATCCGTTTCGAGAAAGTCCACCTGGACACGCTCGTGTCCTTCAACGACGAAATGCTCCGGGAGCTGTTCCGGAGCATGGCCCGGGATGACCGCCGCCATGTCGATGTGCTCGAGGAGATCCTGAGCGATCTGAAATAATCCGGATCCCCTATTTTTTTATCGGCTTGCTCTCCGGTTCGGCGAGGGTCGGCTCCCAAATCCCGGCCACGGCGTGGGCCATCTGTTCGACCGGGGCGCCCTGGACGTTGGCGAAGAGGATCACCGTGAAACCGTCGTCGACATAGCGGGAGATCATCGCCATGAATCCCTGCCAGGCGCCGCCGTGCTCGATCAGCCGCCGGCCGTTGGCCTTGGCGATTGCCCATCCGAATCCGTAATCGGTATCCTTGCCGTCGTTGAGCTTTCCCGAAGTGAAGGCCTGGTCGAGGCTGGCCTTCCGGACCAGCTTTTCGGTCGAGAGGGCGGCATCCCACTTGGCCACGTCCGCCAACGTCAGATAGAGGCTGCCGTCGGCCGTACGGTTGAAGGTCGGGGAGACCCAGTCCTGGTTTTTCCACTCCGTGCCCCTCCAGAGATAACCGGCGGCCCGGTTGGGAACGATGTCGCGTTCGCTGATGATCCGGGCCGTCGTCATGTCCAGAGGTTTGAAGATCCGTTCCCGGAGGAAATCGCCGTAGAATTTTCCGGACACCCGGCTGATCATGGTTCCGAGGAGGGCAAATCCGAGATTGCTGTACCGGAAGCGCTCCCCGGGTTTGAAGCCGAGGGGCGTCCCATAGATGAGCCGCCGAAGCTCCTCTTCCTTCAAGTCTTTCCTCAGGTCGAAGGCCGGGGTATAGTCGCCGAGCCCGGAGGTATGGGTGAGAAGATGCCGGATCGTGATCGGCTGCCAGGAGTCGGGAGCGTCGGGAAAGACTGTCCGGATGCTATCCTCCAGGTTGATTTTGCCTTCCTCCGCCAGGATCAAGACGGCCATGGATGTGTATTGCTTGCCCGTCGACCCGGATTGGAAGACGGTTTCGATTTTTACCGGCACCTGGTGCTCGAGATTGGCGATGCCGTAGCCCTTGGCAAAGAGGAACTCTCCGTTGCGGACGATGGCCAAGGCCAGCCCGGGGATGTGAAACCGCTTCATCTGGGCTTCAACATAGGTGTCGATTGCGGCCGGCCGATCGGCTGGTTTCTGATCGGCGGAGAGGCTGATCCCTCCGGCAAGAAACAGGGCGGCCATCGCCATGATCCGGCTCGTCATTCGGCGAACGGGTGTTGCGTTCATTTCAGTCGTAGACCGGTTTTCGCTGAATCCGCGGGTCGGTGAACAGGTCTTCTTCGTCCACGCTCGTCGAGCTGAATTCGCTGACGATCGCGCCGTCTCCTCCCGCTTGAAACCAGTGGGCGGTTTGCGGGGGGATGGTGACCTGCCCTCCGGGGCGGAGGATGATCTCCCGAGCCGCGGTGAAACAGGTCTCGTCGCCCGGCGGGATGGACGCTTTCGGATTCGGCGTCGGTTCGCCCGGGATATGGAGATAGATTGTCCCGAAGCGGCAGCGGAACGTCTCCTGCTTTCCCGGGTTGTCCGAGCCCAGCGGCGGATGAATGTGTTCCGGACAGATTTGGCCAGGGAACAGGACGAGCTCCTTGGCGCAGTACCGGGCGCTATTAATGTACGTGACGATCTCGAGCCCGTAGTGCCCGAGGCTTCCCAGGCCGAGATCGGCCACTTCCATGCCGTCCTCTTCGGCGGGCGTCAGGACGATGCCCGCTTTCCTGAGCATGGCGGTGGCCCGCCGTTTGGCGCGGCCGGCTTCCTCTCGATTCATGGCTCCCCCTTTATTGATGGATGTTTCATTACGTTCAAGATTTCGCCCCGCCGGGGCGCGGAGGGTTGGGCTCCCATCCGGGTGACGGAAATGGCGGCCGCAGCCGCGGCGAACCGCACCGCTTCAAGAAGCGGACGCTTCTCAGCCAGCGCCACAGCCAGCGCTCCGTTGAACACGTCGCCGGCGGCCGTCGTGTCCACGGCTCTCACTTTGAAGCCGGGAACGACGGTCTCGTTCCCGCCTGCGGCGACAAAGACTCCCTTCGGTCCGAGGGTGATGAGAACCGCCGGTCCGAAGGCCCTGCGGAGGGAGGAGGGCTTCATCATTTTTCCGAGGAGAAACCGGGCCGCTTTCCGTAGGCTCTCCCGGCCGGACATGGGGATTCCCGCCAGCATCCCGGCTTCGGTGACGTTGGGCGTGAGGATGTCGACTTGGGAAAGGAGATCGGATGGAAGGGGAGAGGCCGGAACGGGGGCCGGATTCAGGATGACCGGAAGTCGGGCCCGGGCGGCTCTTCGCACGGCTTCTTTGACTGTTTCGAGCGGGCTTTCGAGCTGAAGGAGAAGGATGTCGGAATCCGCAAAGGCCGTCGCTGCTCGGCCGATGTCCGCGGCCGAAAGGTCCAGGTTAGCCCCCGAAGCGACGGCGATGCTGTTTTCTCCCCGCCGGTCGACGACGATCAATGCGACGCCGGTCGGTCTCGTCCGGGCGATACAAACGTGTTCGGTTTCGATTCCGTTTCGGCGAAAACCGGCAATTGCCTCGGTTCCATAAATATCCTTCCCAACGCGGGCGACAAACGTCACCCGGCCTCCCGCCCGCGCGGCGGCCACGGCTTGATTGGCCCCCTTGCCCCCGGCGGCGACTCGAAAATCGCCTCCCAGGACGGTTTCCCCAGGGCGGGGAATGCGGCTGGTTTTGACGACCAAATCGACGTTGACGCTGCCGACAACGACGATCCTTGACCCCCTTCGCCTCTGAGACATGGGCGTATTGTACTCCAAGCGGGCCGCTGGGAAAAGAGCGAAGGCGCTTGACGATTTCCTTCAATTATCGTATGATGAGCGCCCTTCCCGTGGGGCTGTAGCTCAGTTGGGAGAGCGCTTGAATGGCATTCAAGAGGTCGCCAGTTCGATCCTGGTCAGCTCCACTTTTCCCCGACGCCGCTGACATTTTTCTGGGCCCCTCCTGATTAATCGCTGATGCATTGCCGGTTGATTTCATTCCGTGGACATTCTATCCTTAGGCAAGCCAAATGGGGCACAAGAGCGGGAAATGGGCCGGTGGATTATTGGTTGTATCGGTTGCGTTTCTTGTCGCTCTTTATATCGGCATGAAGCTTGCGGAATTGAAGCCTGGGACCTCGATCATCCTCACGTTGGGAACATGCATGATCATATAAGCGGTCGCCGCTTTCGTAGCCGGGATTATGGCCTTGATTAGGTTCAAGGACCGCTCATTCCTAGCTCATTGAGGGCAGAACGAAATCCTATTCGATAAGCGGCAAAGGTTGCGAGTTAAAATCTTGATATTTGAAAGTCTTGATTATCCGAATAAATGAATGTACATTCGGAGGCATGTTCTCTGGGGTTGAGCTAAAACCGATCGCTCACGTTCTTCAAACGGAATTCGGATCTTATAAAATTCATGAGCTTGAGGATCACCTTCGGGAAGTCGCGCGATTAGCTTCGAAATTTGCTTCTTCTTTTCAATCCAGGGATTGGGCGTCCGTCGCCGGGCTTTGGCATGACCTCGGAAAATATTCAAAAGAATTTCAAGATTATATTAAAAATGCCTCCGGAATCGAGCGTACGGAAGCTCATATCGAAACCGGTTTAAAAGGCAGGGTCAATCACTCAACTGCGGGGGCTTTGTTGGCCGTTGATCGCTTTGGGCTTAGGGGGAGAGTGCTTTCTTATCTGATATCGGGGCATCATGCGGGTATTCCTGATTGGAATCCGGAAGAAACCGGAGGCGCGTCGCTGGAAATCAGGATGAATCAGAAGGAATTACTTGGCCGAATTCCTCTTGATTCTCTTCCCTCGGATATTTCCATTCAAAAAGAACCCGGCTTTTATCCTCCTGGGGGGAAAGCGGGTTTTCATCTCTGGATTCGGATGCTCTATTCGTGTTTGGTCGATGCGGATTATCTGGATACTGAAAAGTTCATGAATCCCTCAAGCTTTTCCCGGAGGGGGCAATTCTCCGATTTAAGCACACTGCTGGAGTTATTTAAAAGTTGGATGAAAAGTATGCAGACTGGCACTCTTTGTACTCCGATCAATGATCTACGAGCAGAAATTCTTGCCTCTTGTTTACGCAAATCCGAATCGGACCCCGGTCTGTTTTTACTGGAAGTCCCGACGGGTGGAGGAAAAACTTTATCAAGTATGGCGTTTGCCCTCCATCATGCGATTCGATTCCATAAACGCCGAATTATTTATGTCATTCCTTTTACCAGCATTATCGAACAAACAGCGGATGTCTTTCGCCGGATTTTCGGCGAAAACGTCATTGAGCACCACAGCAACCTTGATCCGGATCAAGAAAACGCCAAAAGCCAATTGGCTACGGAAAATTGGGACGCGCCGATCATCGTGACGACCAATGTTCAATTCCTTGAGTCTTTATTCTCCGCGCGTTCCAGCCGTTGCCGAAAACTTCACAATATCGTCGACAGCGTAGTTATTCTGGATGAGGCGCAGCTTTTACCTCCGGAATTTTTGCAGCCTATTCTCGACGTTATGAATCTCTTGATGAAGTACTATGGTGTCTCCGTCTTGCTGAGCACGGCGACACAACCGGCGTTATCCTCCAGGAGTTGGTTAGACGGAAAAATTCGGGGCTTGGAAAACCCAGATGGTTCTCCAGGAATTTCCATCATGGATGATCCTGCGCGTCTTTACGAAAAAATGGAGCGAGTATCGTACCAGTTCCCTCCTCAGGGCGGTCCTTGTCGGGAATGGCCCGAGATTGCAACGGAATTAGCAGGATATGATTCCGTTCTCTGTGTCATCAACAGCCGAAAAGATTGCCGCGATCTTCATCGATTGATGCCGAGCGGGACGATCCATCTCTCCGCCCTCATGTGCGGTGCCCATCGGTCTGCAAAGATAGCTGAAATTCGCAATCGACTTCATGAAGGAGGATCCATTCGCGTAATCAGTACGCAACTCGTAGAAGCCGGTGTTGATATCGATTTTCCCGTTGTTTACAGGGCGATGTCCGGATTGGATTCAATCGTTCAAGCCGCCGGACGGTGTAACCGCGAAGGCAAACTTGATAAGGGACGGGTTGTCGTATTTCGACCGCCTCACCCTTCACCCCCAGGCATGTTGAGGAAAGCGGAGGACGCGGCTAAAAGCATTCTTTATGGACGCGAGGAAGTTTCGTTTCGGCGGGAAGAATTCAAACGCTATTATGAGATATTTTACAGCAAAACGAATTTGGATAAGCACGACCTTGAGGAATATTTGAAATGTGACGGACAGCTGGAGGTTCAGTTCCGTTCGGCCGCCGAACGATTTCGCTTGATCGACGACTCGTCCGTGAAGTCGTTTTATGTCCTTTATGGAGAAGGGGCCTCCTATATCGATTTCTTGAAAAGAAAAGGACCGGAGCCCTGGATTCTACGTAAACTCCAAAGGTATTCTGTTTCGGTGAGAGAATATGCCTTTGAAAAGTTGCTATTGCAAGCCAAGATATTAGAAATCAGCCCGGGATACTACGCCCAAGGGTTCGAAGGATTTTATAGCGAGGATTTGGGCGTTTTATTGGATGAAGAGATGATCCAGCCCGGTTCTTTGGTCATTTGAGAAGGAGGCCTTTATGTTTCAGTCCTATTGCCTTGAAGTCAAAGGGGATTATGCCTGTTTTACCCGCCCGGAGATGAAAGTGGAAAGAGTCAGTTACGACGTCATGACTCCTTCCGCGGCGAGGGCGGTTTTTGAGAGTATTTTATGGAAGCCGGCGATTCGTTGGGTCATCGAGAAAATCGAAGTATTACGACCGATTCGGTGGATGAGCATTCGACGAAACGAAGTTGGTTGCGTTGTTTCCATTCGGAATGCCGAGACGGCGATGAAAACCGGGTGCGGAGATCTGAGGATTTATGTTGAGGAAGAGAGACAACAACGGGCCGGCTTGGTTCTTCGAGACGTTGCCTATAGGATTTATGCTCATTTTGAAATGACGGAGCGGAGAGGGGAGAATGATCATCCCATAAAAATATCTGAAATGTTCACTCGTCGGGCCCGAAACGGACAATGCATCAATCAGCCGTATTTGGGATGCCGTGAATTCCCGGCCGATTTCAGGATTATCGAATCGCACGAAAACAACGAGCCTCCGATCGACGAGACGCGTTCTTTAGGTTTGATGTTGTATGACATCAATTATGGAGATCTGGAGTCTCCCGTTCCAATGTTTTATAAGGCCGAACTCGTGAAAGGCGTTGTTTTCGTTCCCTCACCGGACGGCTCGGAGGTGATTCAATGATTTTACATTCGTTGTATGAATACTATCTGAGAAAATCAACGGATCCTGAATCCGGGATCGCTCCTCCGGGATTTGAAGTCAAGGAAATTCCTTTCATTGTCTTATTAGATAAGGACGGTCGACCGGTGAATATTGAAGATACCAGAGAAGGAGAGGGAAAACAGAGACGAGCAAAGAAATATCGAGTACCTCAGAGCGTAAAAAGAGCCGTAAATATTGCGGCAAATCTCTTGTGGGATAACGCTGAATATGTCTTAGGAACCTCGATTAAAACGAAGAAGCTTGAGAGATTGAACGAAATGCATCGGGCTTTCCTTTCTCGTATTGAGGATGCGCTCGGTAAAATTCAGGATGATGGGCTGGAAGCAATCCGGAAATTTTATAAAAACGACCAAGTCAAAAATCTCTCCGTTTTTGATTCCTGGAAAGAAATCGCGGAGACGAATCCCAATATCTCTTTTCGTTATTTAGATGATGTCGAACTCATTTGCCAAAGAAAGAATATATTGACTGGAATTCTGGAAAGTGAGGCTCCTTCCATGGCTGGAGGTCGATGTCTCATTTCCGGAAACATGGAGCCCATCGAAAGGCTCCATTCGGCGATAAAAGGAGTTTCTGGAGCACAATCCACCGGGGCGAATATTGTCAGTTTCAATCTGGACGCGTTTCGATCGTTTCATAAAGAGCAAGGTGATAACGCGCCGATTGGAAAGAAAGCCGCATTTGCTTATACGACGGGCCTCAATCATCTTTTACGCAGGGATTCACGGCAGAAATTACTTGTCGGAGATACGACAACAGTGTTTTGGGCCGAGAAGCCGACCGCCTTGGAAACTCAAATACCAGACAGCTTCGGCGAATCACCCAAAGACGATCCGGATCGGCAATCAAAAGCGGTTCGTAGCTTGTATCGCTCGATCGAATCAGGAGCCTTTGGTCCGAATGATCGATCTACGCGTTTTTATGTCCTTGGTCTTTCACCGAACGCCGCCCGGCTTGCCGTCCGATTCTGGCATGTTTCGACGGTCGCTGAATTGGCGATTCGTATTAAGGCCCATTTCGATGATCTGCAAATTATCCGTCGAACGGAAGGCAAAAATCCGGATCCGGAATTTCTATCCATTTTTCGGATTCTCGTTAACATCGCTGTTCAAGGAAAAGCGGAAAACATAATCCATAATCTCTCCGGCGATTTTGCTAAATCCATCCTGGGTGGAACCGCGTATCCAAAAACTCTTCTTTCAGCGGCGGTCAGGCGGATCAGGGCCTCTAAAGAGGTCTCATACCCTCAAGCGGCAATAATCAAAGCTTGCCTAAATAGGCAAGTAAGATATTTAAAATCAGACGAAAAGGAGCTTGCCATCGTGCTTGACGAAAGCAACATGAACATCGGTTATCGTTTGGGACGGATGTTCGCTGTATTGGAAAGAACCCAAGAGGAGGCGAATCCAGGTCTGAATGCGACGATTCGGGATCGCTATTATGGGGCGGCGTCCTCGACGCCGATCACGGTTTTCCCTATACTCCTCAGACTTAAAGTCCATCATAAATTGGAAAATCGAGGAAGAGCAGTCAACTTGGAGAAGCTTTTTGGCGAGATCATGGAAGGGATTAAAGATTTTCCCAATCATCTGGAGATGGGAGATCAGGGGCGCTTTGCCATCGGATATTATCACCAAAGACAAGATTTTTTTAAAAAAACCCAGAAGGAGGGGTAACATGAGTCTTCAAAACCGCTACGATTTCGTTCTTTTGTTCGATGTGAAAGATGGAAATCCCAACGGAGATCCCGATGCCGGAAATCTACCGCGCGTGGATGCCGAAACGGGATTGGGGCTTATTACGGACGTTTGTTTGAAACGTAAAGTCCGGAATTATGTTGGAATTGTGAAGAAGGAAGAACCGCCTTACGAAATCTATGTGAAGGAAAAGGCGGTGCTCAATAAACAGCATGAAAGAGCTTATGTCGCCATCGGAGTTGCCGATCTCTTGAAGGGAGACGAGAAAAAAAGAAAAGGAGGGGATAAGGTTCACGAAGCAAGAGCGTGGATGTGCAAAAACTTCTTTGATATTCGCGCTTTCGGGGCCGTAATGTCGTTAGGTGTCAATTGCGGCCAAGTCCGCGGGCCGGTTCAAATGACCTTTGCCCGTTCCATCGATCCTATTGTCTCTTTAGAACACTCCATAACGAGGATGGCAGTGGCAACAGAAAAAGAGGCCATCGACCAAGCCGGTGATAATCGAACGATGGGCCGCAAATATACGGTGCCTTATGGTCTCTACATCAGCCAAGGATTTATTTCCGCTCATCTTGCCGAGGATACTGGCTTCTCGGAAGACGATTTGAATTTGTTTTGGGAAGCTCTTGTCAATATGTTTGAACACGACCGATCCGCCGCGAGAGGTCTTATGTCGACGCGCGGCCTTTATGTTTTCCGCCACGCCGGAAAACTCGGCAATGCGCCGGCATTCTCTCTTTTCTCTCGGATTCAAGCCAAGCGCAAAGAAGGCATAACGGTATCACGCGATTTCACTGATTATGATATTTCCTTGGACCGCCAGGGTTTGGATAAGGTGAATGTTGAATTGATCATCAAGCCGTAGGAGAAAGCGAGCGGAATGTTCACCGAAGATGAATGCCTTCCCATATCCGCCCTCCAGCACTATGTCTTTTGCCGAAGGCAATGCGCGTTGATCCATATCGAAAATGTTTGGGATGAGAATCGATTGACCGCCGAAGGACAGATTTTGCACGAAAAAGTTCATTCCCAGGATGCCGAAAGCAGAGGAGATATCCGAATCGTTCGAGCTCTTCGACTTAGATCCATTCGGTTGGGTCTGATCGGGATTGCGGATGTCGTCGAATTTCAGAAACAATCTCCTGAGGAAGTAGTTGACTCAACGGGTTCATTTGGCGAAATCAAGGGAAGCCCGGGACTTTGGAAGGCAACGCCTATTGAGTACAAACGTGGGAAACAGAAAAGCGATCATTGTGATGAAGTTCAACTTTGCGCGCAAGCAATTTGTTTGGAAGAAATGCTCGGCTTTTCGATCTTGGAGGGGTTTATTTTTTATGGAGCGGTCCGCCGCCGACATTGTGTCGATTTATTAACGGCCTTGCGGGATGAAACCGAGACGGTTTGCCGAGATCTTCATGAATTCCTTTCTCGTCGGATGACTCCAAGGGCTGTTTATGAAAAAAAATGTGACAGCTGTTCGCTCCTAAATCTTTGTATGCCGGAATCCGCGGGTGGAGGAAAGAGCGCCTCCCGATATATGGCCCGAATTCTCGATGAGGACGTTTAGTCAACTCCCATGACACTCCCATGAGACAACTCCTGAACACGTTATATGTTACAAATCCGGAAGCATCGCTTTTTAAAGAGGGAGAAACCGTCGAGGTCAAAATCGAGAAGGAAACCAAGCTTAAGATTCCGGTCCATACCTTGGGAGGAATCGTTATCTTCGGAAATATCTATTGTTCCCCGCCGCTGCTGGCGTTATGCGCGAAAAATCAAGTCGCGGTGTCGTTTATGAGCGAGTATGGACGTTTTCTGGCTAAAGTCGTTGGTCCGGTATCTGGAAATGTCCTCCTCCGGAGGGAACAATATCGATGTGCCGACGATCTCGAAAAGTCTGCCGAGATTGCTCGCGGGATCGTCGCGGCTAAGATTGCCAATAGCCGAAGCGTACTTCAAAGAAGTCTTCGGGACCATCAGGAGTCTTCCGGTTCCGAAGAAATCCAAGCGGCCATTGACCGGATGGCCGGAATCATCCGGAAATTGGGAGAAAGCCTTCCTCTCGAGATGGTTCGCGGTCTTGAGGGGGAAGCCGGAAATCTCTATTTCGGAGTATTCGATCATCTGATTACCGCCCAGAAAGAGGAGTTCATCTTCGAGACTCGTAATCGGCGTCCCCCGACGGATCGAGTAAATTCTCTCCTTTCTTTTCTTTATACTTTACTCACGCACGATGTCACCTCGGCGTTGGAAACGACTGGATTGGATCCGGCCGTTGGTTTTCTCCACAGGGATCGCCCGGGGCGGCCCGGGTTGGCGCTTGATCTCATCGAAGAACTTCGGCCGTTTCTTGCGGATCGAATCGTTTTATCGTTGATCAATCGTAATCAAATCCGAGGGAAAAATTTCGAGATTATGGAGACGGGAGCGGTTTTGATCGACGCCGATGCCCGAAAGGATATATTAACGACGTATCAAAGCCGAAAGCAGGAGGAAATCATGCACCCTTATCTTGGAGAGAAAGTCCGAATCGGCTTATTACCGTTTTTGCAAGCCATGTTGTTGGCCCGACATTTACGCGGGGATATTGATGGATATCCACCGTTTATTTGGAAATGATGTGGCCAGAGGTCGATTATGATGGTTCTTGTCAGTTATGACGTCAGTACGCAAACGGCTGAAGGACGGAGGCGGTTGCGTCGAGTGGCAAAAATCTGTCAGAATAATGGCCAAAGAGTCCAGCTTTCCGTATTTGAATGTCTGGTCGATCCGGCGAGATGGGTTGTTTTCAGACAGAAATTGATCGATGAAGTATCAACGGAGAAGGATAGCCTGCGGTTTTATTTCTTAGGAGCGAATTGGAAAAGACGAGTTGAACATATCGGAGCAAAGGAAACCAGAGATCCGGAAGGAGTGTTGATTGTATGAAAATGACGAAAATGTCCATGCGCGAACCGGGAGCAACCAATTGTCAAACTGATGGTTCGCGGAAAAGAAATAGTATTGAAAATGCAAGAAATAAACCATGCCTTCTCTCGGACTATCGATATTTATCAAAGGAAAATAGAGGGATTCGCGGAATCCCAAGTCTATCTTATTCTCGTATATTGAATTACATATGATACGGTTCGCCCTCGCGCGAGGGCGTGGATTGAAACTATTTCAAATATGACGGGACGCCGGTGTTCATTCGTTCGCCCTCGCGCGAGGGCGTGGATTGAAACGCCGTAATTGAGGATATCACCGTCAAGTGTGGCAAAGTTCGCCCTCGCGCGAGGGCGTGGATTGAAACATCATTCCGACGACGGCGGCGACGACTACGGCGGGTTCGCCCTCGCGCGAGGGCGTGGATTGAAACAGTACCAATTAAAACGGGGGTTGTCCCTTGCCTGACAGTTCGCCCTCGCGCGAGGGCGTGGATTGAAACGGGATGGTCGTTTCCAAAGAGGCGGCCAAGGCGGCGTTCGCCCTCGCGCGAGGGCGTGGATTGAAACTCAACGTCGCTGGGCGGGGCCACAATGTCACCGGCTGTTCGCCCTCGCGCGAGGGCGTGGATTGAAACTTCCTTACAGGAGACGTGCATTGAATATAATACAGAGTTCGCCCTCGCGCGAGGGCGTGGATTGAAACCTTGGGATCGGGAGCGAGGCATACCAGGCCGTTAAGGTTCGCCCTCGCGCGAGGGCGTGGATTGAAACAATCCATCACCGAAAAACTATTTCCGAAGATTAAGGTTCGCCCTCGCGCGAGGGCGTGGATTGAAACATGGTGATGCCGTCCCAGGTGCAACTCCGGGGCATGTTCGCCCTCGCGCGAGGGCGTGGATTGAAACGGCTCCGGGGCAACAACGCTCACCTATCCGGCGGGTTCGCCCTCGCGCGAGGGCGTGGATTGAAACGATA
>Ga0105099_10000897_pt1 | contig 19599 bp, 17 predicted proteins | sample PPLLak3cmMay2015_2_FD_79138 | JGI IMG/M metagenome (GOLD analysis project Ga0105099, IMG submission 79138) | Freshwater sediment microbial communities from Prairie Pothole Lake near Jamestown, North Dakota, USA - PPLs Lake P8 Core (1) Depth... | ecosystem: Environmental > Aquatic > Freshwater >... | reverse complement strand
CTTTCCCTTTGCGCCTTCGCGCCTTTGCGTTTAATTTTTCATTTAATTCCCACAAATAAACACAAAAGTATTGCACAGGTTTTTGGATTTGTGTAATATTGCAGTCCCTTGAAAAAATTTTCAATTAAATGAAAATTTGGGCCCATAGCTCAGCTGGTTAGAGCACCTGACTCATAATCAGGGGGTCGCTGGTTCGATCCCAGCTGGGCCCACCTTCGCCCGCCATAGCTTTAGCGACGGCGGGTTTTTTTATTTAGCTTTGTGCAATCTCGTTGTTTAACTAATACTATAATCATGGCGGGCTACGGCGGGCAAAGCCCACTTTCGCAACAATTTTGGTATGTGTATATTTTAAAATGCAAAGACGGAAGTATTTATACTGGATGCACTAATAACTTGGAAGACAGAATAAAACGACATAACTTGGGACAGGTTCTTGCTACAAAAAATATAATTCCCGTGGAAGTTATTACCTATATTGCATTTACAGATAAATATAAAGCATACGCCTTTGAAAGATATCTTAAGTTAGGTTCAGGAAGAGCTTTTTCCAAAAGACACCTGGTTTGAAAATTATGTTAAATACCAACCTTAAAAATTGTAACCTTTTTTTTGGTGCCAGTTTGGTGCCAGGTTTTGGATGAAAATTGACTGTTTTGACCAAAATATGAGTTGGAAATATTCCTCCTCCCACAAGTCCATGATCTGTTATTGTATCTAATGAGGGGGTGTTTTACAAATTTATAATGCAGATAAAAATCAACAGAGAATGGAGTAGCATAGTGTTAGCAAACGCTTTATTTACATTGGATCTTTAATACATTCTCGAAATCTGCAATCCTGATAAATATTAATTTTTTCTTTCCAGAAGTTGAAGATTTAATTAATCCTAGTTTTTCTAATGACAATAGGTCTGTCCTTGCAGTTTGGTATACCACACCATATCTATTCTGAACTTCCTTGATGGAAAGGACTCTTTCTGGATCGTCATGAAATAATTTTAACAGATGTAATTGTCTGTCATTTAGCCCTTTAATCCTTCTGTAGTTATATATTTGGGTCTTTTCTTTTAGTTTTCTATTAATATAATCCTTTAAACTACTAAACGCAAGATCAATTGTCCGAAGATGATATTTGATGAAATAAGTTAAGTCGTTCTCATCTGATTCCGTAAATAGATACGCATTAGCATATTGCACCTTTGATTTAATAATTAATCTTGAAATAGAAAGATATTCAATTAACCAATAATCCTGAGATAATAAATACCAATAAAAGATTGCTCTAGCCGTACGTCCGTTACCATCAACGAAAGGATGTATATATCCTATTAAGAAATGCAAAATAGAAGCCCTTATTATAGGATGAATAAAGTTGTTATCATTTTTTTCATTAGCAAATGCACAAAAATCATTAATGAGTATTTCTATTTTCTTATAATCAGGAGGATAGTATACTGATTCGCCAGTTATACCATCAACAACATTTATATCATTGTTGGTCCGGAATCTACCTTCATCTTCTTTATCATCAAGAGTGTCAGTTGTAATAAATTTGTGTATTTCTTGTATTAATGCTGGAGTTAATGTGGTACTCCTAAGCTCGCTTATTCTCTTGATTGTATGATAGTTATTCATTATCATTTGCTCAGATTTAGATTTTGGCTTCCTCTCGCTTCTGAGCATTTCTTTTGCAACTCTTCTAGTTGTTACAGCACCTTCAATTTGACTTGATGCAATAGCTTCTTCCATGATTGAACTAAGAAGGAATCTTACTTTTTCCTCCTTGGGGATGATTTTATCGCTTTCAAGCCTCCCTCCTAAATTCAGATCAAATTCATGAAGCTTTTGCTGAATTTGTGAGGTTAATGAGTATTGAAATTCAAATCCTTCAATATGGCTTATTCTTATTACTTGTGAGTTTAAACGACGACTTAACTTTAATAATAGCCAAACATCTTTTAAATCCAGGTTTGTTGGTTTTGGTTTATATTTTAATTCTGTCCAATACAGGTAATCATCATTATATAATTTTATTAGATCTGAATACTCCCGTTCTCTAAGTAATTTAAATATTCTTTCTAAGCCTAATTTTCCCAGTGTAGGAGGTGATTCTGGTTTTTTCATTGCATTAATTACTAATTGTTGTAAAATTAGTAATATTTTTAATATTTGGAATATTTTTAAGCTATTAATTACTAATTGTAGTAAAATTAGTAGTCCTTGCATACATGTTTGATAACATGTTATTAGCATTATCAAATATCCATTTAAGTGTAAAAGCCAGTGACCCTGACCACCTCTGGCCGGTAGAAATTGACCACTTATACCCGGAGTTAATCCGGTGATCTATAGATAAATTTAAAAATGATAATCTTTCCGGCGGAATGTGGTCTTCGCTGCCGGCTTATGTAATATACACGTTCTTGAGAAAAAAGAAATAGAAGGGCATCATTATTATCTGAATCTTGAATTATACCGCATACTTTCTGAATAAACATTCGATAACAAAGCTGTGGAAATTCTCATAAGGAGCTCATAGTTTTATGAGTAAGCTTTCAGTCAGATTCACCAGGATATCCCGGCTTAAATCTTTTCAATAGTGTATCCTTTACTTTTAAGTAAATCCAATAGATTATCTGGTCCGAAATAATGACCTGAGCCTACTAAAACAAAATATGTACCCGGATTTCCCTTTGATAATTCTATGAATTTTTCAACCCAGCCGGTATTTCTCTTTGTGAATACTTTATCATACATTTTTTTCATTTGCGGATTTTCAAAATCATACGGCTTTAAGAACTCTTTCTCAAATTTTACAAGATCATTCTCAAAGTATGTCTTAAATAAATCTTCTTCACCTTTTGCTTTCATCGCCATTTCAGAAATCGCTTTTTCAAGAATTTGTATCTGGATCTTAAAAGGTAAATCAAAATCAAACAGCTCTAACTGGGTTTGAATTTCATCTAATCCCATGATCTCTTTTTTATCCCTGGTTGCCATGTCATGAAAATATTTATCAATGGCAAGTAGTGGATCATACCCGCATAATTTGGATTTATTTCCTGAAATAAACATGTTAAGTAACCATGCTTCATATCCTAAACACTTATCGAGTTTATCTTTTTCAATTATTTCTCCTGTTTTTATAATAGTCTCGGGTTTCAGAGAATCTCCCAGATTAAGTCCGCCTGGTAATTTGTCTTTTTCTGCATACAAAAAGATTTTCTTTTCCAGTGTTTCAAAATCATCTTTTAGTTCCAGGATAACCTTGTCTGCTTTTTTGTAACACTTAAGATATGTTTGCGGAAGCGGGTAATTTTTTTCACTGGCGGCATGTATAGATCCTGCTAAATAGAAAGTCGATTTATCGATCTTTACTTTCCATGTAAAACAACCGGAGGGCTCATCATTTGATCTGGCAATAAATACGGTAAATAGACCGGCTAATATTGCAATTAATGCTGGTACTGTGACTCTTTTTCTTTTCATGGCATTTAGTTTGAAATTATTATCATTGTTTTTACTCAGTCGGTTTCTTCAAGAATGAATAATTCATCAACCGTGATACTGAAATAGCAGGCTATCTTGAGTGCAATCAATATCGACGGATTGAACTTGCCGGTTTCAATGGAGTGGATTGTCAATCTTGAAACATCTATAGCTTTAGCTAAATCAGCCTGGGTAATGTTCTTTTTTGCCCGTTCAACTTTTATTGTATTTCGCATGAGGGAACTCTTATATTTTAAATTTTATTACAACATAAATAATCCAGCCGATCAGGAATAGCAAGGAAAGAAACACATAGTAAACAGCAAACTTATTTCTTGTTGTTTCTTTAAATATCCAATCAGGATTCCTGGCAAGACAGTATCTGAAAAGGAGCTGATAAATAATCAGTGCAGTCTCTATAATATAAAAGACAATGTAAATGGAAAGCGTTACTCTATCCAGCGTGGTTATAGCTATATAAGCCAAAATTCCACAAATGGTCAATGTATAATTTACTTTTAGAAGATTATAACGGATCCGCTGAACCCGCTCATCGTCGTGAATTTCTTTGCTGAACATTATCATGTACAGTCCGAATACAATAATAAAATGGTTGATAATGAAGATCCTGTCACGCCACTCCTCTTCATATTGATAATTGAGCATGTGTAATGTAACAAGCAGTATAACTGCCACAACAGCGATTAAAAGACCATAGATTCTGAATTTATGATCTGCCAATGAAGTAAATCGTGCCATACTATTATAATTTAAAATTATTATACAAATGTATATAATACTTTACATTTTATATAATATAATATAAATTTTTTTAATAATAGCTTACAAATAAAATAGAGCGGGAGTGCGAGTAAAAGCGCTGGCAATCACTCCAGTTCTTTTTCCTCACTGCGTCCTCCGTAGCTTCAGCGGAGGAGGTAGCGAAGGAGGACACTCTCACTTTTTTGCTGGTGACAGTTTGGCGCCAGGATTAAGTTAAGAAAGTAGATTGATGGATTCTGATAAAACCGGAAGCCCTGCTTTTACACGCTGAAAATATAATAATGCTGACTTTTATTTAATAACTTTGTTACATTAGACTGGTAATAATGCTATTGTGCGTGGGAAGTGATAATTGCGATTTTTCGAAATAGTATATAAAATGTTAATACAAAATTTGGTTACCCTGTTCGCTGTCTTCGGGGATAGCGGCTTTGTCTGCGATCAGGACAACCGACCTCTGCTCGTCGAGGAGGATTCCCCATCTTCTGGCTCGCCGTGGCAATGGACCGCTTCTGGCTATTCGGGGTTCGGTGTGCCGATATCGGTGAGCTTCATCCACGCAGATGACGGGGTGGGCGGGACGAACGAGCTGCACAAAGAGGCGAACCTCGTTTGGAGCGGCATCCAGCCGACGACGTGGGAAAACGGCGCTTCCGGTCACTTCACGCTGACCCTCGACGATGGCACGAATCAAGTCACTCGAACGATCTACTTGACGCTGAGGTCCATTCGCAGCATCGACTTCACCGTGCTCGAAGGCCAGGCGTACGCGGGCGCCGATTCGATCTGCGCCGCCCCTGGGTCGGGCAGCCCGTACGATTGGTCGGCTTCGGGCGCGAGCGGCATCGCGCCGGCTCCGACGATCGGTTTCTCGTTCGACGCTGCGGACACCGACAGGCTCGGGGGGCAGATCACGGTCGGCTTCCCCGGCGACTGGTCGGAACAGAACGGCAAGTTCACTTTCTCCGTCCAAGACGGTCCGCGCGAGGCGTCAGTGTTCGACGGTAGCAGGAACGGGACGGATCACAAGCCGAAGCTAACCCTGCGCAAGCTCCTCGGCGACGGCTACACACTGCTCGACGGACAGGTGATGCCGGGCGGACCGGCGATGAGCTCTGCGGGTGGAACAGCTGCGGGCTTCACGTTCACACCGTCCGGCCTTTCGGGCTTCACGAACACACCGGCCAGCTTCAAGATCGAGGACCCGATGGGGTGCGCGACTGAGTGCACGTGCGTGAACTGGAATCAGAGTGGCGAGTTCAAGCTTACGGTGAAGGACGGCGACCGGCCGGAATCGGTGTTCGACAACGTGGGAGTTTACAAGAAGCGGCAGCTCACCCTGCGCAAGCTCAACCACATGATCTTCTACTGGTTCAACAACCAGACCGCCGTTGATCCCACGACTATCAACGGCAATCCGTCGGGTGCTTCTTATGACTGGTCGTCATCCGACACGAGAGTGGTGATATCGAATGGAGGCGGAACCCGCGTCGAGGAGCGGATTACGGGCAGCGGGATCGCGGCCGGCACCGATGTCGACTTCAACCTTACGATAACAGATGGAACCCGGCCCGGCTCGGTTATCCCCTGCACCCTCAAGGCGCGTCATGTGACCGATCCCATTAATATACCCTATTCCGCATCATCTGGATCTGAAACAGTAGGAGTAACAGGGGACTCCGTCACGGTATGGAACTTCGGGGCAGGTGTTTTTTCAGGTATTGAGTCCGTGCTCTCGTTCAACGGGGGCGTGGGCAACACCGCCAGCATCTCGTGGGGTGATGATGCACTCAAGAACGACGATTCAGGAACACTGACTTTCACTATTCAGCCAAATGACGCTTCGGCACCATCCTGCACTGTTCTGGTGAATGTCAATATTTCTGTTACGACGAATATCGTGGACACCACAAAACCCACGGTGATAGATTGTACCTTTGAGATTGTCTGAATACGATCTCATGGCTGATAATGAGTAAACCAATGAAGCGAGAGAAAATAAACCGTAAACATTTTCTTGTTCTGATAAAGGCCACGGCCCTGATGATGGTTCCCGGTATGTATGAAGCGTGTTCGTCCTCTTACGATGATATCCCGCTCCCGCCAAAGCGTGATGTGAATGTGAAGGTTGTCTTTTCCGAGGCCATGAACAAAACCAGTGTAGAAGCACATTCACGGCTTGCTGTACTGAAATCCGACGTGGTGCCCGTGACGGTTGACTGGCCGACTGATTCAACTGCGGTGCTGCATTTCGGAAAGTTCAATGCCGATGATGTTTCACAATTCCGTATCGATACGGGTGCGACAGACCTTGAGGGGAACTTTCTCGATCCCTTCATCAGGAATTTCAAAGCATAGATTTTCGAACCCGAGATTATTCTGCAACATAATTAACTGGTACAAACAGATACAAATCTGTGGAAATCTGTGGAAATCCTCATAAGACGCTCATAATCAGGGAGTGCCGCAGAGCGGGAGCGAGAGGAGCTCTGATTCTCACTGGAGAAGCCAGTGGCCCTGACCACCTTTTGCCGGAGGAAATTGACCATCCATGGCCGGAATAAAGTGCTTGTTGTTAAATTATTTATAAAAATTACAATTGAACCCGGCCGGATGTGGTCAGGGTGTCTGGCTTTTGCAATCTCAGCCTGTTACATGAAGCTTTTAAAGATGCTTTTTTATTAATGAAAATAGTCCATTTTTATCGATTGGTTTGGAAATATAATCATTACAACCTGCTTCTAATGCCATTCCCCGGTCACTTGTAAATCCATAGGCTGTTTGAGCAATAATAATTACATCCGGATTAAACTGACGGATTCGTTGTGTGGCTTCCAATCCGTTCATTTGAGGCATTCTGATGTCCATTAATACCAAATCGATGTCAGGATTATTACGACAAAACTCAACAGCTTCGATGCCTGTTGTTGCATGCAAAACTTCTTTACTGATTTTTCGGACAGTTCTTATCAATAGGGAATATGATATTTCATCGTCTTCGACAATCAATATTTTCAGGTTCTTTAACTGAACTTCTTTATTCTCAGCAAAAACTACATTTTCTATTAAGTGGTTTTCTACCGATACAGGATTATAAGGCAGAGTAAAGTAAAATATTGAACCTTTCCCTTCTTCGCTTTCCACCCACATTTTTCCACCAAGCATTTCTACATAAGATTTACATATTGATAAACCTAAACCACTGCCTTCATAGTTTCGGGTAAGGGAATCACTTCCTTGCCTGAATCTTTCAAAAATTAATTTTTTCTGATTTTCGGGAATGCCTGTCCCGGTATCTTTTACAAAGAATTCCAGTTCGGCACTTCGACTTTGCTCAATGGAATAAGGCTCACAGCCTGGTTTAATAACATATCCAAATTCAATTGACCCATCATAAGTAAACTTAATTGCATTTTTAATAAGGTTCGTCAGTATAGCATAGACTTTTTCATTGTCTGTATTAATGATGACTTCTTTTGCAGGCAACCTGTTTTTATATATAAACTGCAACCCTTTATTTTCAACTTCTGGTTTAAAGAACTTATAAATAAATTCAGTTTTAGCGTTAAGATTTGTTTCATTAATATTAACTTTAATCATCCCCGATTCTATTTTAGACACATCAATAATATTGTTGATTGTGTTGAGCATGCGTGCACCACTTATCCCGATGGTTTGAATAAAATCTTGTTGCTCATCAACTGTTAAGCTCGGTTCTTTCAGGAGTTCGGCAAAGCCAAGAATGCCATTCATGGGAGTACGTATTTCATGGCTCATATTAGCAAGGAAGGCCGTTTTAAGACGGTCACTTTCTTCGGCTTTTTCTTTGGCATCATTTAACTGTTTGTTGGTTTGAATAAGATCTTCGTTAAGTTTTGCATATTCTTCGTTTTGAGCTTCTATTTTTTTGTTTTTTTCATTAATAAGTAACTCTGCATTCTTTTGTTCGGTTATATCGGTGTGCATACCAAACATACGAATAACTTTGCCACTATTGTTTTTCAAAGAGGATGATTTATTATGTATCCATCGGTAGCTGCCATCCTTATGGCGAAATCTGAATTCAAGAATAAAATGTTCTGTGGGATGGTTTAAATAAGACTGAACAGCATTCAAACAGGTTTCTTTTTCATCGGGGTGGAGATGTTCAATCCAGGTATCAAATTCATTTTTTATTTCGTGGTCGCTATAACCAATTTGATTTTTCCATTGAGGAGAATAATATATTTCATTTGTTTCAACGTTCCAATCCCAGATGCCTTGCTCCGATGCATCAACGACTAAGGCAAAACGCTCTTCGCTCTTTTGTAATGCTGCTTCCGTTTGCTTGCGTTCGGTAATGTCTTTTACAAAAGCAATGTATTCGTTTTCCGATAGTTTTTTCCCATCTAAAACAACATCAATTACCTGACCATCTTTCCGGATTAGCTTTTTTTCAACATTATGAATGACTTCCGTTTGCTTTAACTCCCTGAAATCTCCATTCTCATCGTTCGGAAGACCAGACACCAGCAGATCCTGTATAGACATTTGCAGCAATTCTGACTCTGAATATCCAAGCAAATTACAGGCTGAGTTATTGACAAAAGTATATCTGCCTTTTTGATCAACCAGAAAAACCGAAGTTGGTGAATTCTGAATATAATTTCTGAATCTTGCTTCACTTGCTTCAGCCTGCTTCCTGGCTTTAATGATTTCTTCCTTAGCCTGCTTGCTCTCGGTGATGTCAGTGGCAATGCTTAAAACTGCATGCTGTCCTCTCCATTCGACCTTTCTTGCGAAAACTTCCATGGGGATCTTATGTCCGTCCTTGTGGAAATGGGCTACCTCAAAAGTTGCATAACCCGACTCTTCTATAAGTCTGAACCGTTCAGAAAGCATGGCTTCGCTTTCAGGAACATCAAGAGAATGCAGATTGATGGCCAGAAACTCAGATTCGGTATAACCATGTAGTTCAAAAGTTTTTTGGTTAGCAAATAAAAAACGTCCGGCAGTATCATGCACCGTTATGGAGCTTGGGGCCAGATTAAGCATTTCTGCCATAGTCCGCATCACTCCTTCAGATTGTTTTCGAGCGGTAATATCGCGAAAAGCAGATACCCGCCATTTCTCATCTTTATATTGAAAGTTCTTTGATTCTACTTCTATATTTATCAACTCACCGTTTTTTCGAATGGCTCTGACTTCATAGGGAGAGGCATACTCTTTACTAATATTTTCACGAGCTTTGGCATGATCATCCACATGGACAATTTCAAAAAAGTCTTTATTCAGCAGTTCTTCATATTTATAGCCCAGCATTTTAGCCAGGGATTGATTTAAATCTTTCGCTATGCCGTTCTTGTGAATTAATATTCCCTCCATGGTAACCGATGAAAGCAGCCGGTTGCGCTCCTCGCTCAGGCGCAGGTCGTTTTCTTTTTGCTTGCTGTCGGTAATATTGAGCGAAATCGAAAGAACGGCTGGTAACTTTTCAGGACCCCACTGAATAAACTGAAGTGTGCTTATAAACCATTTGTCACTGCCAGTTAATGTTATCTTCATTTCCTCCTGAACAGATTGTTTTGTTGAAATAACCTTGTGATAGGCCTCAATTAACTTATTGGCTTGAGCCGGTGGCACAAAATCTCTGATGTTTTTCCCGATAACAGCATCTGGTTTCTCTCCTGAAATATTTTTTGCTGCATGAGCATTAACATAAATGAAGTCGCCATTCTTAGTGATTATGGAAAAGGATTCCATCATGGTATTGACTACTTTTTCAAAGTTGAATTCACTTTCCCTGAGCGCCATTTCTGCCAGTTTACGTTCTGTTTCATCCTGAACCAAACCGAAAAGCCCAATTATTTTTTTTTCTGTTTCATCATATTTTGCTCCACCATAAACACTTAAATTTCTTAGTGTTCCATCTGGTTTGTTCATCTCCAGTTCAAGCCGGTAAGGATCACCGGTAATCAGGGTGTTTTCAACTGCTGTTTTCAGGAGACCCCAGCTTTGAGGCGTGTAAATATTGGAATGTTCGGCATAGCTGGGTGCCGGGCGGCTTGAATCAAGACCTGCAATTTGATACAATTTATCCGACCAGAAAACGCTGTCGGTCTCTTTGTCCCATTCCCAGAGGCCTATCTGAGACCACTCCAGAACATCAAGAAGCTTTCCATTTGCTGATCTTAATTGATCTCCCTGGGAATTAAAACCGACATTATCCTTTTCCTGGAATGATTTTAACCTGAGGCACTCCTGTCTGATCTCCACTAACTCTTTTAAGAGTTGTTTTTTGGTTTTGTCCTTGTCAGTCATAATAAAGTCCTCCTTAAATGATAAACTCTTATATGGTTGTGACTTATAAATTTTGACTATAACCTGATAGTAGCCATTATTATTCTTATTATTTTACCAATTTACATAAGTTTCATTAAATAACGATTTTATTGCATAAGCCAATCGGCCTGACCACAAGCCGCCGGAAAGAATAACATCTTTATATTATCTATAGATCAGGAGATTAGCCCTCGATTTAAGCGGTCAATTTGTATCGGATAGAAATGGCCAGGGACACCGGTATTTGTAATTATTACGGAAATTGGCTCGAATCATAGTATTTGCAGTATCTGACTTGATAATCTACATATTTGCCTAATTTTATCCGGTTGAATTTTATGATATATATATAACGATTAAGTATCTATTCTGCAATGATCAAGGATAAAACAATTGCTTTAATAGCACATGATGCCAGAAAAGCTGATATGATCCAATGGGTTAAGCATAACCTGAAAACCCTGTATAAGAATAAACTGGTTTGTACGGGAACAACCGGTAGTTTAATTGAAAATGTATTGAAAGAATATGCCCGGCAGAACAGAATAAGCGAACCATATGATCTTAAGTTGATGAGATCGGGCCCCATGGGCGGAGATGCACAGATTGCAGCAATGGTGGTTGAAGGCAAAGTGCATTTATGCATATTCCTTATCGATGACTTATCAGCCAATCCTCATGAGGCAGATATTATGATGCTGCTCAGACAGTGCAGAATACACAATATCCCGGTTGCCTGCAACAGACATTCAGCTGATCTGATGATAACATCCGGCCTGTGGTTGAAAGACTATACACCAAGCGCTCCTATTTATCAAAAATTTGACAGAGACGATATTACAAAATAAACATTCTGTAACAACCAGGTGTAATATCAGATTTCAACCTGAGTTGACGAATACTCCTGCACATTCGCGGGTTTCATAATGAATCGGACAATTCCTTCAAGGCTGCAGCTTCAATATCATAGATCTTGTTAAAATTGCAGCTTGCCTCACGGATCCTGTCTTTCAGATCACCTGCCCTTTCGGCATCAGCAAACATTTGTCCGGTACCAGAGAATAATTCTCCTGATCTTCTGAATTTCTCTGACGGTCCAAGAAGCTTCCTGTTTTTTGTGATCTTTGCCGCTTCTTCCAGAAACCTTGAATACATATACCGGAAACAGCCTCCTCCTGTTCCTCCGACCTCAATATAGATATAGAGACTGAAAAGGTTCATCCTCAGTTCATGATCATTGAATATCTCCGGCCATTTCAGCAGTTCCCTGGATGTATGCTTTATTCCTTTGATCCCGATATTCTTAATGGGCGGATTCATTTGTGAATCAATAGTCTGCCTTATTGCTGAATAAATATCTTCTTCCCGGGGCTGGTGAAACCCGCTGAAATCAAATTCTAACCAGCTGTTCTGCGGAGGGAATGGTTTGAACTTTGACCCCCTGGCTTTACGTAATTGTTCAAGAGTGACCGGATGATAAAAACCCTTTTTCAGACCCGTGGTCCGGGGTTCCATATCGGAACAGAGCACGGTCTGGTTAATGTCATAACCACATGCAACAAAGGTATGCCCTCCGAAATGATACTCCTGAGGAAACTCGAACCATGGCAGAAACCCCATGTCGCCGAAAAGCATCACTGGTTCCTCCTTAAGAAGCTTTTCAACAAGGACTTCCTCCGCTTTTTTTGAGCTGCCGGTAGTAATGGTCTTTATTTTTACACCGGTTCTCATGCCGATATCACCGAAGAAGCTCTTGTTATTGCCCCTGCCCCCGATAAAAACAAAATCTTCCGAACCCATTTTCATCTTCCAGTAGATGAATCCCATTCCTGAGCCAAGGCCAAGAAGCATATCCTCTGTTAAGGGATGATCATGAAAGTGAAATATCTTTGCCAGCGAACTGGTCTGGCAGTGATACCCATCGAGGGCAGGACAGTTTGTAAACGGTCGAACAGCCATAATTACAGGTAATATCAGAGTGGTTTAACAGGGACACATATATCGACAGTAATATTACCGTCTTTCGGTTCTTCGGGGTACATTTCAAAACAGGGTTTGTCGTCAGGCTGGTATCCGCTTTCAGGCAGCCATTTTCCGTAAACCCAGTCCCATGCATCCTGGAATTGATCGGCTCTGACAACAAACCTTGCGATAACATACTTTGCAGCCTCCATCTCCATTTTACCGACCTCTCCGTCAACTTTCGTGTCGGGAGGAACAGTAATACATACACTGGTACGGAGTTTTGCCTGATCCGTAACATTAGGATCGTCGTGGTATATTATCAGCGATCTGAAATCTGGTCCGCCGATAAGCCCCCTGGGGCCCGCCCACCTGAAAAGCCTGTTCGAGAGCTTTTCAAAGAGTTTCTCATCGCCCTTGTAAGGGCCTATATGCCTGATATAGGCAACACTCATTTTCGGAAGGTCTTTCACTTCCACACTTTTGTTAAGTTCCATAGTTGATTTCCATTTAATTGTGTTTGTAACTGAACAAAAGTACATCACGGGTTCCTCCTTCTCTTGCCTGTGATTGCTATTGAGTTGACTGATATTGCTATCCTCCTGACTTTTCTTGCGGTACCTTTTCGGAGATATTCCGAAATAGCTCCGGAAATTCCTGGAAAAGACTGAAATATCCATGAAACCGCATTTCTCAGCTATCAATGTAACACTATCCCTGGAGTTAATCCTGAGAATGGAGGCAGCTTTTTCCAATCGTACACGCATTATGAACTGAAAAGGAGTCTCCCCGGTGATCGCATGGAAAATACGGTGAAAATGGAACTTTGAAAAATTCGATACAGATGCAAGTTCATCAAGGGTAAACTGATTCCCTGACCGGGTCTCGATATAATCAATCACCCTGTTTATTCTTGATTTGTACTCATTCGTAAGATTTACCGGAATATCATCTGACATCTTTGTGCCTTTACTGGTTTCTCAAAGATAATTGATCAGCACTATTTATTTTCGGAACGATATATTTTCCGTGATATTGTAATGTCAATTGATCTCTATCTTTCCTTTTCCAGCCTGTAAGCATTCATCTCCTGATTTATTCTTTTGTCATATCTGGTGATTTGTGTGAATTCATAATTGATGTTTACTTATCTCCAGATGTAAGGGTTTTAATAAACCCTTCAAAGTGCACTTCAATTACACCCTTAAAATTTTCATTATTCAGGTGTGTTTTCATAAAAGCATCTGTATCTTCTTTTTTGTCATCAGGCAGAACAAGAACAATCGGAAAAGCCTGGCACAGGATGCATTTACCATTTGTCATCTTTTCTACCTCCCTGAAGACCAGCCCATGTCCGAATTTTTCATCTTTCTTCTCATATGTACTGCCGCAGCAGGTTACAAAAACCAGTTTATTGATTCTTTGAGTATATTTTTTGATAAAACTTCGCAGCGGAGGAATTAACCGGCCCATCCATATCGGCCCGCATAATATAACCCTTTCATATTCTTCGACTCTTTTTTTCAACGGCCATACACCCAGATGTATATTCATTAAGAACAATAAAAAGATATTCAGCCGGGGCCTTATCTCTTCAATATCGCAAGACAAACTACCGGCAATTCTTCCGGCGAGGTATTTATTACTGCCTTTTCTTGAATAGAATACGACAATTGTTTTCATATGTAAATAATTTCGATTTTAAAGGTTATCCCGCATGGAGGAAGAATTCACGAAGTTCGGGAAATATTTGTATTCTTGTTTGTGTCTGGAGAATGGGTGGTCTGTTAAATCCGGCCAGGGTGGGTAAAGATATCCGGCTTCTCCAATAATAATCAAACTCACATAACCTTGATTATTATCCCTTTAATTACTTTTGTTACCATACCGGCCTGATGAATGCAGGTCATAAATAATTCAAGGATTCTCTTCTTCTTTGTCAATAAACCCGTATTTTCATTATTAACTAAATGGTTCAGTATGCCGGAATAAAGTATTTCATTGGCCCTCTTTTCATAATTGCTGAGATTATCACAGCAGGCAATTATCTCCTTTTTGTTATTGGCAGTATTACGAAAATATCTGCAACATACATATAACTCTTTTGAGGCTTGAGTTATAATACCGGCCAGTTCGTTATAAATGGGATATTGTTCTACAACCTTGCCTGAATACAGCATTCTGCCAATTTTGATAATAGATTCCATCAAATCATTAATCTGATTGACAAGTTCGTTTATATCTTCCTTATCAAATGGAATAATAAACAGGGATCTTAATATGGAATATGTATCATTTGTCAGAGTATCTGATATCGTCTGAAGTTCATTCAGCCTTAAAATGATATCCGCCGGTTTTTGCAGATCATCTGTTCGTAATAAAATCTCAAGTTGTTCAGCAGCCAGGACCAGATTTTCAGCATTCTTTTCGATAGCGGGGAACAATGAATGGTACTTTGGTGCAAATACATCGAGCAAACGGGTTCTGGTCATACTATTATGATTTTTTAAATTGCCACTTTTACTTCAGTGATAGCTTCATCTTTCAGGAAATAAAGCTAAGTCATTTCAATGGAGTATCTACTGTGCTGATTGTGAAGATATTGTTACATTTCTGTTTCATTTCAACAGCAACAGGATTTAACCTGTAAAAGATTTTGATTTGTGTTTTCTAATTAATTGGAGAAGCCTGTGGCTCTTAACACTTTTCGCAGGAGTAAATTAACCATTCATTGCCGGAATTAAGTGCAAGCTGTTAAAATATTAATGAAAGTTGTAATTGAACCGGCCAGATGTGGCCAGGGTATCCCGCATATGCAATTGGCACCATAAATTTGTAATTCAATTGACTTTTAATAGATTTGCTGCAAATCACATTATTCTGAATTCGTATGATGCAAAAGGGCAGATGGTTCTATCCTGGATTTCTGGCTTTTATGTTTATCCTGAATTCCTGTTCACATCCATTGGAATGGCCGGAATCGCCTTTATATGTTTTCGAACAAGGAGAACCGGACGCTCCTCAGCCGGAAGACCTGGAAAGTGCAAGGAAAAAGATTGCAGGTCATTATGCTCATTATGACGTGGTGGCATACGAAGATACCACAACCAGAACTACCATGCGGACATTTATCATTTCATACGGATTTACTGATTTTTACCTTGAGGAGGGCAGAATGATGCAGTCGGACCGGTTTGTGCATGCAGAACAAAAACTGAGCAGGAAAAATGCCAGATCAGTATTCAACGACGAAGCTGTTCAGGCAATTAAACCCAGGTTTCAGGAAGTTGAATTGTTCCATAAAGAGGGAGCCTGGCATATCTACAGGCCCGAGAGCCCAAGCCTTCTGGGAATCGAGGGAGACCCGATGAAACCCCTTTCAACCGATCCCCGTGACCCGAATTTAACTGATCCTGATAATGACGGTCATCCCGGAGTTACCGTCCAGATCAGCGTGGGGAAATTTTTCAGGGGTGAGATCTATTTAACCCGAAGGGAGATTTTCAGCAACTATCTGACTCTGAACAATAACGGAACCTTGAGTGGATATGTCATTGACAGATCTGAACAATTTGTCGTCGGAGCTTCAAAGAGAATACTGAACCAGGAATCCAATAATATTCAGCATCCCGATAAAGGGCTGAACCCGGTATTGCTGGTTAAGGTCGACCCGGAAATAGATACTTTTGAGGAGCTGATGCAGATAAGAGATGATATCTTCCCGGAAGAACCGGGATTCTATCCAAAAAAGAAATAGAAAACAATGTCCGATAAACATCACACGATAAATTAAGCCAATGGAACAGGAGAAGAGATCGGCCGGGAAGGGTTTAAATGCTGAAAGCATAAAGGAATTATGGTCGAAAACTTACAATACCCAGGGAAAACCCGACTGGTCACACATCCTTCCCTATTATGATGAAAACATCTATTTCAGGGATTCAATTCAGGAGCTCCGGGGAATAGAAGAATTTGTGGCAATGACCAGGCGGCTGACCGACCGTTCCAAAGACCTGTCAATGAATATTGTCAGAACCATTCAGCAGGACAGGGATATTTTTATTGAATGGGAAATGACCATTAAGTTTAAGAAAAATCCAAGTTCAGTATTATACGGTACGAGCCGTGTAACCCTGAACGAAGAAGGAAAGATCATCGAACAGAGGGACTATTATGATCTCTGGGGGGATATCTTTGATAACATCCCGCGGTTCGGAAAGGCTTACAGGCGGTTTATGAAAAAGAGATTTGGCTGATGCATTATTCAGATTATGGCGTTACCAAAATATTTTAATGAGTATAAATGGCCCAACATTGCGGCCATGATCAAAAATAACCGGCGCGATCCAAAGATCTGTACCCGGGATTTCAGGGACAGGCTTGTTGTTATAACTGGCGCCACATCAGGGATAGGTTACCAGACAGCTAAGAAATTTGCCTCTCATGGAGCAAGGCTTCTTTGCATTAACCGGAACGAGGAGAAGAGCAAGGCTTTAAAAGCCGAAATAGAGAGAGAATACGGCGTCAGCTGCGGGTATATCATTGCCGACCTCAGCAATCTGAAAGATATTTATAGTGCCGCAGAAAAACTTTGTAAGGTCGATATCCCGATTGATGTGCTTATTCATAATGCAGGGATCCATCTTACCAGAAGGGAACTTACCGCTGAAGGATTTGACAAGGTTCTTACAGTAAATCATCTTTCTTCATTCGTGATAAATATTCTCCTGGGTGAAAAATTAAAATCACAGGGAAAAGCAAGGATCGTTCTGGTCAATTCAGAAGGCCACCGTTTTGCTGCCTGGGGACTACGGCTGGATGATCTGAACTGGGACAAACGACACTATTCCGGATTGAAAAGTTATGGTTCGGCCAAGCTTGCCCAGCTACTGTCAATGCTTCTCTTTGCTGAATACTTCAAACCCCGGGGAGTAACCATAAATGCATTGCATCCCGGCGCTGTCAGATCAGAGTCCGGACAGGAAAACGGTCCTGTTTACCGCTGGTTAAAAAAGCATCTTTACGATAAGTTCCTGAGGCCGGCTGAAATTTCGGCAGAGGCGATCTATTACCTTGGGGTTTCAGATGATGTAGAAGGTGTAAGCGGAAAGTTCTTTAACCTGACCACCGAAGAAGAACCTGCACCCCCTGCCCTTGACAAAGAGGCTGCATATGAACTCTGGGCAAAAAGTGTGGAAATGACAGGTGTTGAGAATATTATAAACTGATTTTGAACCTGTATGGCTGAAAATAAATATCATTCGATAGTCGTTGGAGGAGGCATGGCCGGACTGACCTGTGCCGCCTCTCTCGCTAAAGAGGGCCGTCGCGTTCTGCTTATCGAAAAGAACAGGGAATGCGGAGGACTGGTCAATTCCTTTTCACATAACGGGTTCCGGTTCGATACCGGGATCAGGGCTCTCGAAAATGCGGGTATTATTTTTCCCATGTTAAATGAACTGGGCATTAAGCTCGACGTCGTTAAAAGTCCTGTTTCTGTTGGTGTGGAAAATGAGATCCTGAATATTGAAGACCTTAAAAGCCTGACTGAATATAGTAACCTGCTGAAGAGATTGTATCCTGAAAGTGAAGCCGAAACAGACAATATCATAAGACTAATCCGAAGGGTAATGAAACACATGGATGTGCTTTATGGCATAGAAAATCCCTGGTTCAAAGATCTTGGCCGCGACAGAACATATTTGTTCAAAGAGCTTCTTCCCTGGTTGCCGAAATTCCTTTTTACAATAGGAAAAATCAACAGGATGAATGTTCCGGTTGAGCCTTTCCTGGAAAAAATAATTAAAAATCCCTCTCTCAGAGATATTATCTCCCAGCATTTCTTCAGGAATACCCCTGCTTTTTTTGCACTGAGCTACTTTTCCCTGTACCTGGATTATTTCTACCCCAGGGGAGGTGTAGGCAAACTTGCCGAAGCCGTGGAAAAAAAGTTCCTTGAATGGGGTGGCGAGGTAATGCGGGAAACGATCATTGAAAGGGTATTCGCCTCTGAAAAGAGAATAACTGATCAGAATAATAATGATTATTTATATCAAAATCTTGTCTGGGCGGCTGACCTTAAAACTCTTTACAGGATTACAATTACAGAGGGTTTATCCGTAAAGATCAGGACGAAATTCGAAAAAGTTAAAAGCCGCCTGCTTGACAAAAGGGGCGGGGATTCCGTTTTCACTCTTTTTGTTGAAGTGGATGAACCTGTTGAGAGTTTTAAAAGCATTGCGAACGGACACTTCTTTTATTCTCCATCGAGGAAGGGACTGGGTGAAATCCACCGGGAAGAGATGGACAGCATTTTAAGTTCATCCGGCACACCGGACAGGCCCCGGATATTGAGCTGGCTCGATAAATTTCTTGCCCTTAATACCTACGAGATTTCTGTCCCGGCCCTAAAGGATCCTGAACTGGCGCCACCGGGCAAAACAGGACTTATAATCAGCTTCCTTACTGATTATGATTTGTTTAAAATGATCGCCGGGACAGACTGGTATAAGGAGTTTATTACGAAACTGGAAGAGCGGATCATAAAGGTACTTGCCGGTTCAGTTTATCCCATGTTAAAGGAAAAGGTAACCGCACATTTCTCCTTCTCCCCTCTTAACTATCAAAACAGGGTTGCCACTTCTGAAGGAGCGATTACCGGGTGGTCATTCCGCGAACCGGTTCCCGTAATCAATAAAATCATGTCTGCGAACCGGGCAGTTGTAACACCAATACCTTCAATATTCCAGGCAGGACAATGGACATATAGTCCGGCCGGAGTACCCATGGCTGTTCTCACCGGCAAACTGGCTGCACGCAAAATTCTAAGCAGGTTAGATCCTACAGAATGAGAATAAGTAATACTGCAATGAGGATAGAAACAGCTATTCCGAATAAGAGTTGTTTCACAATTGTCCTGGCGGAAAATGTCTTGAATACTTCAAAGTCCGCAATCTCATTATACTTGCTTACCAGGTCATTACGATCCTTTAATGTTGTATAACAACCCGGGCTGTCAGCAATATAGTGCTGAGCAAAAGGG
>Ga0105099_10000896_pt1 | contig 19624 bp, 16 predicted proteins | sample PPLLak3cmMay2015_2_FD_79138 | JGI IMG/M metagenome (GOLD analysis project Ga0105099, IMG submission 79138) | Freshwater sediment microbial communities from Prairie Pothole Lake near Jamestown, North Dakota, USA - PPLs Lake P8 Core (1) Depth... | ecosystem: Environmental > Aquatic > Freshwater >... | reverse complement strand
GTCGACATCGAATCCGGTGACCGCAAAACCCTTCTTCAGGAAGGCCTTGACCAGAGGAAGGCCGACATAGCCGAGGCCCACCACCCCGACCAAGGCCTTCCGGTCCTTGATCTTCTTCAACGCTCCCTGGCTGAGCTGATTCATTGGATTCCCATCCTTTCCTGCAGACAAGCGGAATATCGGCCCCGATTCTAGCCGAACAAATCGTCAATTTCAATATTCGGTTGAGAATGCCCGGACTTTTCGGGTATATTCTCTTTGTCGGAAAGGGATTATTTTCTTTTTTGGAGGTTGGTTATGCCCAAGTCTTCGGAATTTAAGGTAAAAAAACGCCAGAAACGCCGCCCCCCGACCGCTTCATCCGGATCACGTCCCTATTTCATCCACTCCACGGCGGTCGTCGATGAACCCGTGGAAATCGGCGAAGGGACAAAAATCTGGCATTTTTCCCATATCCAATCCAACGCAAAAATCGGGAAAGGCTGCGTCCTCGGCCAGAACGTCAACGTGGGGAACAATGTGATGATCGGCAATTTCGTAAAAATTCAGAACAACGTTTCTGTTTACGAGGGTGTTGTTTTGGAAGACTACGTTTTTTGCGGACCTTCGATGGTTTTCACGAACGTTCCTGTTCCGCGGGGGAAATACCCCCAAGTCGGCGCGGCGTTCTACAAACCGACGATAGTGAAAGAAGGCGCCTCGCTGGGAGCCAACTCGACGCTCGTCTGCGGACACTCGATCGGTCGGTACGCATTTGTCGGTGCGGGAGCCGTCGTCACAAAAGACGTCCCTGATTACGCCCTCGTTGTAGGGAATCCGGCCCGGCTTTCCGGGTGGATGAGCGAAGCGGGGGAAAAATTGAATTTTGATTCCTCGGGAAACGCCCTCTGTCCCCGCTCCGGCCGAACATACCTTCTCCGGGACGGCGGCGTACGGGACGTGACCGAAGAAACGAAAAAGAAAATCAAATGAATGTTCCCATACTCGATCTGAAAGCCCAATATCGGACTATTCGAGAAGAAGTTGCCCTTGCCATCGAAAGCGTCTGCGAATCCCAACACTTCATCCTCGGACCGGAAGTCGAGCGGCTCGAAAAAAAGATCGCGATTTATTCCGGGGTTGAGACCGCGATCGGGGTATCCTCGGGAACCGACGCTTTGTTGGCGGCACTCATGGCCCTCGGTGTGCATACGGGAGACGAAGTTGTCACATCCCCTTTCACTTTTTTTGCAACGGCCGGAACGATCGCTCGCTTGGGGGCTCGGCCGGTTTTTGCCGATATCGAACCGGTAAGTTTCAACATCAATCCCGCCCGGTTGAAGGACGCCATCGGGCCAAAGACGAAGGCCGTGATTCCGGTCCACCTCTTTGGGCAATGCGCAAATATGGAGCCCATCTCGCAGATCGCCGCGGAAAAGGGAGTGACGGTAATCGAAGACGCCGCCCAATCGATCGGAGCGGAATACAAAGGACAAAAGGCTGGTTCGATTGGCGAAATGGGAATTTTCTCGTTTTTTCCCTCGAAAAATCTCGGCGGATTCGGCGACGGAGGCATGATCGTGACTCGAAATCCGGACCTTGGGGAGAAGCTCCGTATCCTCCGCGTCCACGGATCACACCCCAAGTATTTTCATAAGGTCATCGGAGGAAATTTCCGTTTAGACGCTCTTCAGGCGGCCGTCCTCAACGTCAAAATGAAATATCTGGATCGCTGGTCCGAAGCTCGCCGGGCCAACGCGGAGTACTACAATAAGGCGTGGAAAAGCTCGGGGTTGGACAACAACGGCGAGATCATTCCCCCACAGGCCATCTGGAAAAGCGGTAGCGGGAACGCCGGCCCGGAACCGGGACGGAATTATCACATCTATAACCAGTATACCTTGAGATGCGCTCATCGGGACGACCTGCGCGCGTTCCTCCTCTCCCGGGGAATCGGAACAGAAATCTATTACCCGCGGCCCCTTCATTTACAGGAATGCTTTGCAGATCTCGGCTATCGAACCGGCGATTTCCCCGAGAGCGAAAAAGCGGCCGCTGAAGTTCTTTCTCTTCCGATCTATCCGGAGCTGACCTTGGAACAGAAGGAGTATGTGGCTGATTCAGTAATTCGATTCTATAGGTAAATTTCTTTCTTGCCGTTACGATTTCCCTGAGACGAAGATCGTTCGTGCTGCTTTTCGACTTTTTTATTCAAGTTCCGCCTCGCCGGCGATGAAGCGACCGGTATCGATCCTTCGCTCTGGATCGGACCGGCCAATGCGGCAAGAAGTTCTGCAATATCGCGTCCCTTGGAAAATCATCATGCTCTTCCCTGGTCATCATCCGGGGAAGCAAACCGGTCGAGAACGGCCTCGAGGACGCGAGATAGGCCAACCCGGACCTATAGGGAATTTCGCTGAGGATAGGAATTCGTTGAATTAATTTTGTATAATACCTTCAGTTTTTATACAACGCTGATCATGATATGCTCATTTCTTCGTTTGGGATTTGCCGTTCTTTTATTGTTTTTCCTGGCGGGGAAAGGCCTGTTTTGGCTATTCCCGATGAAGTCCCAAAAGTTTACGTTTTTAGAGCGGCTTCCGATATATTTTTCACTCGGCCTCTCCGGAATCATGTTCATAGCGATCGTCGCCCATTTCCTAAAAGTTCCCTTCATCCCTTTCGCTATTTTCGTGTTGGGAGGAAGCTTGCTTTTAGGGATCATCCCGGCCTTCGTTCGGCCGAGGGTTGAAGAAAAGTCCGAACAGCCTGAGCCTCCTTATTTCCGGATCTCAATCTTCCTGTTGGCCATCGTGTGTTTTCTCTTGGCATATGGCGGGGGATTTTGGCTTTCCCATACGGCGGATGCCTTTGATCATATCAAGGCCGTCAAAGAAATTCTCGACAGTCGGACCATATTTCCCTTCGATATTTTTCACTATCAACTGGGCCGATCTACGCTGGCGATGGATCCCACCTATGGAATTTGGCATACCATCCTCGCTCTCTTGTCGTTCTATTCCGGTTTGGATATTGTGCAGATCATCCCGGCAGTCTCGGGGGCATGCGCCTTCCTTCTCGTCATCTCCTTTACCGCGATGGTCCTGAAATTCGTCCGCCGGGCCGTGGTCTCCCTCGGCCTCGTCTTCGCGTTCTTTGCGATCTTTTTCCGTTTTCAATTCCCAACGGTGTTTTATCCCAATCAGGTTTCTTATATCCTGCTGTGGTCTCTCGTCGGGCTGTTTGCCGTATATCTTCGTAAGCCCGAGAAATACCTGTCCTGGGTTTTGGCCTTTATGGCTCTCGGATTGTCATCCCTGCATTTGGCTTTTGGGGAATTGTGGTTGTTGATCTTGTTCTTTTTCCTTCTTTTTCTCGCCATTTTTTCAAAGGGGCCGATGCGGGAGCTCCGATCCAGCCTCCAGGCGGTTTTGCGGGTCGGCTTAATGACGTGCGCCTGGATTTTACCATTGATCATCTACCGGACGGCGCCCAGCATCCTATTCCCCATTCAAGCCGACCAGGTGTTCGAACGAAGAACGATCACGGGATTGAAGATGGGAGATTTTTGGCTCCTCCTCAAGGACTCGGTTTCGCTCAATAGACCTTTTTCCTTTGTTGCCTTTTTCTTGCCGTTTTTCCCGGGCCGTTTCCGAGCGAACCATATCCTTCTCGCAGCGGTCGGATTCATGCCCCTGATCCTCTTGTTGCTCGGAATTGCGCTCTATGCGATTTTCCCTCGATTCCCCGCCTTTGGCGCCTATCACTATTTAAGAATCGCAGCTTTGATGCCGTTCGCGCCATTCTTGATTTGGGGCTGGCTGGTCGATACCACGCTGGATCGATGGACTCCTCAGCCTTCATGCCTTGAGCCATGAGAAAATTTATTTCCGCGGCTATCCTTTGCCTTTGCCTTGCGGGCATCGGCGTTGATATTTTCCGTGCTTTACCGGCGATTTGGTCTTATTACGACCCCGACCAGCAAACCGGCGTAAGCCGGGCGTTTATCCGCAACAGTAACGTCCAGACGATCCATCGGGAATTATTGACTTATTTGGAGACCCTCCCGCCGGGTTCGGTTGTTTTATCCGATCCTCAAACGAGTTTGGAAATCCTCAGTTTAACGAGCCTTGCCGCGGTTGCCATCCCATGGACACACTCTCCGATTCCCTTAATGGGCGAACTCCGCGCCCGAGAAAATTTCGTTTGGGACGTACTCTGGCAGAATCTCGATCCGGCCGAGTGCGCCAGGATACTCGTGGATTACCGCGTAGATTTTATTTTGGCGGCCTCTCTGTATACGGGACGCTTAGACGGAATTCCGTTCATAAGCGAAATCCGGACGTTTGGGGATTTCCGGATTTACGCCTGCGCGCCTAATTTGGGCGCGTTCGCCGGGCCGAGCCGACGTCCGCAAAGAAGCGAATATGAAATTGAATCTTTCGATGGAGTCGCTACCGCCGATGAACAGCGTGCGGATCAGGAATGGGTGTTTTATCGAAGAGGATTCTATTCGTTGTGGGCGGCCGCTTATACGAAAGCGGCGACCCGGACGTTGAAAAAGAAGATCGGTGCTTTGAGTCCCGGCCTCTATCGAATATCGATCCGACTTTGGGACTACGGCGATCGGAATTTTAATAGCCTCGAAATCGGCCTGGGTCCCCGAAAAGAAACATTATCCTGGCGGGCAGACCGTCTCGGCTTGCGTCGCATCATGAAAGACATTCGCCTCGTTAATCAAGCCGACGAGATATCCGTCAGAATATTGGATATTCCCTTATGCGTTGTTATCGATGTCCTTGGCATCGAGCGGTTATCAGACTAAGGAGGAAGATCCTCCTCGAAACCCGAAATCATCCGGAGCTCGACGGACAAGGGCCCTTGTCACATTGAGATGGAATTAGATACGGATCCCGATTGCTTTCTTGACGAACACCCGGAGGTAGATGACGACGGATGCGGAGGCGAGGGATGTCCCCAACGCGGCTCCCCACATCCCCAAGAAAGGGATCAGCAGGATATTAAGAAAAACGTTTGTCAAGACGAAGGCAAGAAAAAGCTGAGACTGTCGTTTTGGCAATCCCGCTTGGTTCAGGATCATCAGGAAGGGACGGTATCCCACCCCAATCAGATGGCCGGCCATCAGAATGGCAAGCGCAGGATAAGCAAGGCGGAATTCGGGCTTGAGGTGCAGGAGGCGTGTAAAGATTGGAAATAAAACGATAAGGCCGAGACCGATCGGCACCATGCCCCTGTATACGAGATTTCGGCCCCTGAGGATCATCTTCCGGAGTTCGACGGGATTTCCCCTCGCTTGATCGTGAGCCAGAAGGGGGTTCACCGTAGTTCTGAGCGCCACGGAGATTTGGTCGAATCCCTCGATTATGGTGGATGCCAGGCTGTAGATCCCGACCATTTTTTCCGAAGTGAAGATGCCAAGGGCCAAAACGTCGACCCTCGAATTGATTTCGATGAGGGCGTTGCCGGGGAGGGCCTGGATCCCGAAGCGCAGGTGCCGTTTCATTCCGCTTGCGACTTCCCGTGCTCCAATCCGTCCGATCGACCGCCGGGTCGCAATGACGAGAAACGGGAAGAGGAGCGCTTCGGTCAGACTAAACATGAGGGGGAGTCGTTGTTTTTCCCAAGCAAGGGCTAAAAAGAGGATGAGCCAAGAGAGGAGAAGTAATCCCCGCGCGGCTTGAGTGATCGCATAGGCGATCATGCGCCTGCGCGCATTTAAGAAGGCAATGATGGTTTTGTTGATCGAAAAGAAAAACAGCCCTGGGAGGACATAGAGAAGAGACGTCTTGAGCTCGGTGTTGTGGAAGATCCCTCCCAGAACCCCCCGGCCCATTCCGACCGCGAGGACGGTCAGCAGCCCGGTACCGGCCGCCGCCAGCATTCCCGCCGTCAAGATTTTTCGAGTTTCCGGGCCCTCTTCCTTCGGAGATACGGCTTGCTTGAGAATCGAAAGATGCACTCCTCCCGCCGCAAATTGCGAAGCAAGAAAATAAACGGCGCTGGTGAGGGTGAATAATCCCAATCCCTCGGCGCCATGGATTGCCGAGATAAGGCCAACAATCGCGTATCCCGAGGCGCCGAAGAAGAAGGTGCTTCCGATGTTCCAAAAAGCGTCGGTTGTGATTTTCGCCGAGACGGGCGCTCCCGACAGGAACGGATTCAACCGGAAATGCCTTTCTTTGAGCCAACGATGACGAGCCAGGGGAATGAATATGCCAGGACCTCGACGTGCCCAAATCGCGAGATCAAGGCTTTCAGCGTCCGGGGGGAAAATCGATTGACATGGCCCGGCGTGTTTCCTCCCGATTTCACATATTTCAGCCGGAGGAGATTCGCCAAGCTCCAGACCGGTTCGTGGGGAACCGAAATAAGGACGAAATGGCGTGCAACCCTGAAAAGCTCTTTCACTGCGAAGTCGGCGTTATCAAGATGCTCCAATACCTCCAGACAAAAAACTCCGTCGAAGGATTCATCTTCCCGGCGGAGGTCGTAAATGGACTCCTGGCTGATTTTGAGAGGGAAGTCTGAATGGGCGAGTTTCCGGACGAATCTCTCGTCGAAATCCGAAACTTCGAGATGTTTTCCGGGAAGCATTGAAGCGAGGCGGCGGGAGGCAACTCCCGGGCCACAGCCGACTTCGAGAAACGTCTGGGACTGTTTCCACGGGGCGAGCTGGCGCTCGATCGTCCGGAAAAAATGATGGAACATAAGCCGGACAAAAGGATTTCGGCTTCGATATTCGGCCAAAGCATATTCCCACCAATCTTCATCCGGCCGCCGAGAATCCGGCAAGAGGCTCACGAGGAACCGCCCTTAGGGAAGATCCCCCCAGCGAGAAAGTTTACCCCGCTGTCCGGCCCATAAAGCTTTGGAATGCGTTGAATCGCGTTCAAGGTCTCGACAACATCGAGGCCGATCGTCTCCAAATACCAACGAATCGAATCGAAGCGGGGAGCGTTGTCCCTCCGGACGAGCCGCCATGCCTCGTCGCGGGAAATCTGCCCTTCCCGAACCTGATTGCTGCGGAACGTATCGTTCTCCGTGAAACCGGCAACCGCATAATAAATATAATTATAGAAAGGCGCCGTCCCATCGCCGATTCTCCACGTCGAAATCGTATCCTGAGCTAATTCCCAATCATAAACTTGGGTGAGCACGGACGTAATATCTTTTTCAATCCAGGGGACGAAATTATAGAGATAGAGATACGGATGGGGAATGACGTAGAAGGAAACGAATCCGAAGATCGTATCAAGAAGCGAAGAGTTGAGGAAAGCGGGATTGGATAGGAATTGTCGGGCATAGTAGAAAGCTAAAGTCGCCGCGTCAAAGAGGTTCAAGTCATAGGCCAGCTTGTGAGGATCACGATAGTCCACGCCGCAGAAGCCATGCTTGAAATGGGTACGCTCCAGTCGGTTCTCCGACATGACGAGAAGATCCAAGCCGTTTTCCTTCATGAGCGCATTGGCGTAATAAAAATACTGTTTGTCGCCGGCCATAAACAGGGGAATGGTACCTAATCGAGGTTTCTTCAACCAAGCGACGACATTTTTGCGGATCGCGTTTCTCTTTTTCCCGATATCGGCCGAGACAAGGATGTGTTCGATACCCAGCTTTCCGCAAATTCGCGAAATGTTTCTTCGCGCCAAGTCCGTTACCATGCCCCAATCGTAGGTAAAAGCGATCGGCGTCATGCCCAGAACATTCTTAACATAATGCAGCCCATAGGAACTGTCCCGGCCCCCGCTGAAAGCAACGATGCTATCCGGCTTTCCCGATCCTCGGCGGTGGGGAGCCAGGCGCCGCCGAAGGGACTCTTCCCCCTCATAGGCGAGTTTTTGGTATCCGCGGCAGTGATTGCAGACTCCTTCACTATCGAACTGGATGAAGGGAAAGGTTTCCGGCAGGAGGCAGCGCGTGCATCGTTTCAAGGCTTCTATCGCGGCCTCGTTGAGTTCGTAGGCGCGGCTAATTTTTCGGGTCCATACGACAGGGCTTCCGACGGTCTCTTTCCCGGAGGGCCGCAGGCTCGCCCATTGGGAGGGAAGGATCCGAATAGGTTTGATCCTTCTCTCGAAAGCGGGGATCGGCGGAAGTTCCGTGGCGTGTTCGATTTCGAATGGGAGAGACCGTAAGTCTTGGATGTAGATTTCATATCCCATTCCGGCCGCGACCTGAAAGATGGAGAAGCGATCCATTCCGCGAGGGATCTTCGACCGGCGGATAAATCGCCTCAGAATCTGCCGTTCAGAGGCAAAGACGAGGCAAGTACGCTCCCGATCGGCTCCGATATAAAGCGAACCATTATTTGTCGCCAAAACCAAGCGAGGAAGATCGTTGAAAAGGAGAGCGACGGAGGTCGCCCCGATAATTTCCCTTATGGCGGCCGCTGCGGCGTTTCCCGGCGAGCTCTTTCGCCGACAATAATCGCCGACAAGAGCAGGGATGATCTCGGTATCCACTTCATAATCCCGGCATAGGTTCGCATGTCGGGCCCATAGGTTCTCATCGTTTACGATAATGCCGTTGTGGACGCACACGATTCCATTTTTTACGACGGGCTGGTTGTTTTCGGAGATTGTCTGTTTTCCGTTCGTCACGAGGCGCGCATGACCGATACAGACGACGGGACGCGCATCCGGTCGAACGGTTTTAAATAGGTCCCGGTACGCATGGGTTTTAAGGAAACGCGAGGCGCTGACGGGTTCTTTGGCAACGCGGATGGCCTCGCTGTCTAGAAACGCGAGACCGGAGGCTTCTTTCCCCCGGGATTCAGATATCCGGAAGAGGATGTCGATGGAGTGCTTGAGTTCGCGCACTCCAAAGGAAGGCGAAAGGAACGCCGCGATCCCGAATATTCCGCACATGGAATCCGATTACCCCCCTGACGGCAAAGCTTTCATCGTCGGTCAAGTGGATGAAAGACGTACAGAGCGTTCAGTCCCAGCATGAATCTTCGATGTTCGACCAGAAGAAACCCTTGCTTTTGAACCAAGCCGCACAATTCCCGTTTTGAGAATCCGAAGACTTCTCCCTCCTTGAGGCCTCGGTCGCGCTGATCGGCGTCCCAACGAGCCCGGAAAGCATGCCATATCCGGGAAACGCGGGGCGTGAGCATCGTCATCAAGAGACGGCCATTCGGAGCCAATACCCGGCGACACTCCAGGAGCACGGCCTCGCGGTTGGGAATATGGTTGAAGGCAGCTAAAATGGCTACGGTCGCAAACGCACCGTCCGGAAAGGGCAGATGCGAGGAATCGCGGACAAGACAATCGACGTCTCCCCAGCTATAGACATCAACCCCTATTCCATTCTGATACGCCCGGACAAGCTTGTTTCGACCGCATCCCAGATCGAGAAGCCGGCCTCGGACATAAGGCAGAACCATCCGGACACGCTTTGATTCAAGGATCCTGCCCAGCCTATCAGTCATCTGCGTCGGACTTTTTTTGAAAATTAATTTTCTTCAACAGATAGAGAATTTTTTCCTGATTTTTCCGAACCAGGGAAAGGCTTTCCGCCACAAAGCCGATCAATAGGAATAGGACATAAAAGATCATGCCCCCCATAAATACAAATCCCAAGAATTTGTAGGGAGAAAATTGGGCTGTCAAGAGATAATGAACAAAAAGAAAGACGCCAGAACCCGCGGCAACGACCAGGAAAAACAATCCAATCCGGTGGAACAATCTGAACGGATCATAATCCCTGTAGGTCTGAAGAATGATATGAAATATTTTTATCCCATACTTGAATAAATTGGAGGCGATTTTGGATTTCCCCGCTTCCCGCACGCCCCGGATCAGAATGGGAACCTCTCGCATCCGTGTGTTGAGGAAGGCAAGAATGAGAATCGATTCGTGAGTGTAGGTATATTTTCCGAACAAATTCAGCTTCAACAAAACATCCCGCGAATACGCCCGGAAGCCGCAAGAGACATCATAAAACTTCCGGCCTGCGATCCGGCTGACAATGCGGGAAAGGAGGCGATTGCAGTGGAATTTAATTCGGGGCATATGCGGATAAAGGCTTTTATCGATAAACCGGGAAGCGGTAACAAAGTCCGCCTCCCCGGCTACGATCGGCCCGGCGATTGTCTTAATATCGGAAGGATTGAATTGATGATCGGCATCCAGGTTAACAACGATGTCACCGCCCGATTTTAAGGCATAGTCTACACCCGTTTGAAGAGATTCCCCAACGCCGCGGTTCGTTTCGTGCGCAAGCACAACCGCGTTGAAGGACCGCGCGATTTCCGCGGTCCTGTCGGACGAACCGTCATCAATGACGACGACGTGATCCACGTAATCCGGGATTTCAGCCAAGACCTTCGGGAGCAGCAATTCCTCATTATACGCTGGAATGATGACAACGATTTTTTTAGAGCTAATCATTTGATTTTGGCATATTATGCCATATTTAGCGCCCCTTTTATACCATGAAGCGTCGCCCCCGTCGGATTTTGACGGTCTCTGGCAGGCCCCGAGACGGCAAGACCGTCATAGTCCGGGAATCGTCCGTAATCTTTTTCTTGGAAGATCGAGACGCTTGGCGATATCGTTTCGCCATGGCATCCATGAGTTCCCTCCGGCTGTGAAGATCCATTCTCCGGCCTCCTCTTTTCTATGTCCAGCCAGAGTAAGATTTTAGATGGCGTGCTTCGAGTTCTTTAACTTTAACATCGCCAATGGTACACTGATTGAGGGGAGGTCATGAATGCATGTCCTGATTATTCCACCTGGGCATTACGCTACAAAGAAAGCGCCTTTGGGTGCAATATTTCAACGTCACCAAGCCCAGGCCCTAAAACATGGAATCGAAAAGATCGGCATCATTTCGGCAGGCTTTGTACCATTTAAAATGACGTTTTCCAGCTATCCTTATCCCGCCTACGAAAAGGATGATTCTATCAATATCTACAGATGCTATAAAAAAATGTTTGTTCCGGGTCGTATCGCTCTCAGGCTTTTTTGGCCTTATCTCATAAATTTATATATCAAGATGTTCGATAATTATGTCCGCGTTCACGGTCTGCCCGACATTATCCATGCGCACAATTGTCTTTACGCGGGGGTCGCCGCCCTGAAACTAAAGAATAAATATCATGTCCCCTACCTTATCACCGAACATAGCTCAGCATATGCGAGAGGCCTTATCTCGAAACAAGAGGCTCGTCTCACGAAGAACGTGTTAATCAACGCGAATGCAATTACCGTGGTAAGTTCCAGCATTGGAAATACGTTAGAAAATATGTATGGCCCGGTCATTCATGTTGATCAGGCAATCTTTAATATTCTCGATGGCAGATTTGAAAAAGAAAGCCGATTTCCGACGGATGTTCAAAGCGACCCCGGCGTATTCACTTTTTTAAGCATTGGGGGTCTGGACGCGAATAAAAATCATATCGATCTTTTAAAAGCATTTGCCTTGAAATTTCGAGGAAACCGCAAGGCAAAGCTAAGAATCGGCGGGGATGGACCGTTGCGGAGATATCTTGAGAAACAAGCCCAAGAACTTGGCCTATATGAGCAAGTCGATTTTTTGGGGACGCTGAACCGCGACGATGTGATTCGTGAGATACATAACTGCGACGTTTTTGTCCTGCCCAGCATTATTGAGACATTTGGTGTTGTATTGATTGAAGCGATGGCTCTTGGCAAACCTGCAATTTCTACGAAATGTGGCGGGCCGGAGGATATTGTCAATGAAAATAACGGGATACTCGTACCCGCAAAAGATATCAGCGCCCTTGCCTCCGCCTTAGAATATATCCATATAAACATCAGCAAATATGACGCTAATCTTATAAGGAATAATTGCCTTTCCCGCTTTGGAAAACAACCTTTTATCAAGAGGCTAACAAATATTTATGCCCATATTCAAAACGAAGAAAAAATGAAATCGCAATCACGATGACGACAATCATCCATTTGACTACCGCGCATCCGCGCTACGACGCTCGAATCTTTATTAAAGAAGTAAAAACTCTCGCGGTTTCTTTTTCTCATAATATCGTATTAATGGTTGCCGACGGCAAAGGGAATGAAAAAGACGAAAAGAGCGGCGCCTCTATATACGACTTGGGGAGATTACCCGGAGGCCGCCTCGGGCGTTTATTTTTCGGAAGCTGGCGTTCGTTTATCGAAATAAGAAAGTATAAGCCGGTTATTATTCATTTCCATGATCCGGAGCTCATCCCCATCGCGATGCTGTTAAAAATAGTCGGAGGTAAGGTCGTATACGATATTCACGAGGATTTGCCTCGTCAAATTCTTAGCAAGGATTGGATACCTGCGACGTTTCGAAAACCGATCGCGTTTTTTATGACGGGGATAGAAACACTTGCCGCGAGTATTTTTGACGCGATTGTACCCGCCACGCCTAAAATCGCCGCGCGGTTTCACGAAAATAAAACGAAGATGATTCAAAACTTTCCGATTGTCACGGAAGTGTCGCTCACCGCCCCGATTCCTTATGAGAAAAGGCCTTTCGCTTTCGCATATCCGGGTTACATTTCGAAATATCGGGGCATTCACGAAGTCGTTCAGGCTCTTCATCTTATCAAAGATATTGAGGGAATCAGACTTGACCTGGCTGGAGAGTTCAGCCCACCAATTCTTGTAGAGGAATTGCGAGCTCTTCCGGGATGGGAGCTCGTAACGTATCACGGTTGGATATCAAGGGAACGCTTGTCGCATCTTTTGGGAAGTGCCAGGGCGGGCTTGGTTTTGCATCATCCCATACCTAATGAAATCGATGCGCAACCGATCAAGCTTTATGAATACATGTCCGCGGGACTACCGATCCTTGCCTCGGATTTTCCCCTTTTGAAACAGATCATAGAAGGTGAAAGGTGCGGCCTGCTTGTTGATCCTTTGGACCCCGAAGCCATTGCGGCGGCGATGAGATGGATCATCGATCACCCCGTTGAAGCTGAAGCCATGGGACAACGCGGACGACAGGCGGTTTTGCGTGTTTACAATTGGGATAAAGAGGCAGCTAAGCTGATAGATTTATATAATAAATTGCTGGGAACATAGCTCCTCGGTTTTTTTTCAGGGCCATTCCCTCGTCTTGCTACGCTCATCATCATTCCGCTGGGCGTGGAGCCGCTTCACTTCAGATTGTCGACGTCGTCGGTTATACAAGCAAATATCGCAAATCACATCTTAAAATATTCGATCGTCCTCTCCAGGCCGACGGTCAAGGGAACGGCCGGGGCCCAGCCGAGGCGGGTTCGGGCCAGGGTGATGTCGGGCTTGCGCTGCCTCGGGTCGTCGGCCGGGAGGGGAAGGAATTTCAGGGCCGAGCGGCTCCCGGTCAGGCGAAGGACTTCGTCGGCCAGGGCCTTGACCGTGATTTCCTCGGGATTTCCGAGGTTGACCGGGCCGATGAGATCGTCTGCGGCATCCATCAACCGGACCAAGCCTTCGACCATGTCGTCCACGTAGCAGAACGACCGGGTCTGGGAACCGTCGCCGTAGACGGTCAGGTCGCGGCCGGCCAGGGCCTGAACCACGAAGTTACTGACCACCCGCCCGTCGTCCGGGTGCATGCGGGGGCCGTAAACGTTGAAGATCCGGGCGACGCGGATATTGATCCTGTTCTGCCGGTGGTAATCGAAAAAGAGGGTTTCGGCGCAGCGCTTGCCTTCATCGTAGCAAGCCCGGATGCCGATCGGATTGACATGGCCCCAGTAGCTCTCCGGCTGGGGATGGACGTTGGGGTCGCCGTAGACTTCGGACGTCGAAGCCTGGAGGATTTTCGCTTTGACCCTCTTGGCCAGGCCGAGCATGTAGATCGCCCCGAGAACATTGGTCTTGATCGTTTTCACGGGATTTGACTGGTAGTGGATGGGCGAGGCCGGGCAGGCCAGGTTGTAGATCTCGTCCACCTCGGCAAAGTACGGCGTGGTCACGTCGTGGCGGACGAGTTCGAAGTTGGGGACGCCGAGGAGATGGCGGATGTTGTCCCGGGAGCCGGAGAAGAAGTTGTCGAGACAAAGGACATCGTCACCCCGGGCGACGAGCCGGTCGCAGAGATGGGAGCCGATGAATCCCGCTCCCCCGGTGACAAGGATCCGTTTTTTCATGGCGTACCCCCGCGAGGCGCGGCCTCAGGCGAAGCTTGAGAGCGGCGACTTGCCGATGGCGTAGACGTTGAATCCCAGGCGATGGAGGGCGTGATGATCGAGGATGTTCCGGCCGTCGAAGACGAAGGCCGGCTTGTTCATCGCGGCGAAGATTTTGGCGTAGTCAAGGCCGCGGTAAAGGTCCCATTCGGTCAGGACGGCGATCGCGTCGGCCCCGGCCGCGGCGGCGTAGGGGTCCTCCTCGTAGCGGATCCGGCCGGAGAGGCCGGCCAGGTCCTTGCGGGCGTTGTCCAGGGCCTTGGGGTCGGTGATCGCGACACAAGCCTTTTCATCCAGGAGGCGGCGGGCGACAAGGATGGCCGGGCTTTCGCGGGTGTCGCCGGTGTTGGCCTTGAAGGCGAAGCCGAAGAGGGCGATTTGCTTATCGGCCAGGGTGTTGTGCATCGCCCCGAGCATGTTGAGGACGAAGCGCTCGGTCTGGTAATCGTTGATCTTGAGGACGCCGTTCCAGTAGTCGGCCGCCTCGTGAAGGCCGTAGTGGCGGCAGATGTAGACGAGGTTGAGGATGTCTTTCTTGAAGCAGGAGCCGCCGAAACCGACCGAGGCGTTAAGGAAGTAGCGGCCCACACGGTGGTCGGTCCCGACGGCCAGGGCGACCTCGGAGATATCGGCCCCGGTCTTTTCGCACAGGGCCGAAACGGCGTTGATCGAGGAGATGCGCTGGGCCAGAAAGGCGTTGGCCACGAGCTTGGAGAGCTCGCTGCTCCAGATGTTGGAGGTGATGATCCGGTCGCGGGGGACCCAGTTTTCGTAGAGGGCGACGAGCTGGTCGCGGGCGGCCAGGCCTTCGATCGTTTCCTGGGAGCCGATCAGCACCCGGTCGGGATGCTCGAGGTCCTCGATCGCCGTGCCTTCGGCCAGGAATTCCGGATTGGAGAGGACGTCGAAGCGGATGGGGGCGGCGGCCGCGTCGAGGATCCGCTCCATGGCCTGGGCGGTTTTGACCGGCAGGGTGCTTTTTTCGACGATGATTTTAGGGGACTTGGAATGCTCGAGGATCTGGCGGGCGGTTCTCTCCCAGTATTGGAGGTCGGCGGCCATGCCGGCCCCGGCCCCGAACTGCTTGGTGGGCGTGTTGACGCTGACGAAGATGATATCCGCCTCGCGGATGGCCGGGGGGACGTCCGTGGTGAAGAAAAGGTTTTTGCCTCGAACGGCCTTGACGATCTCGTCCAAGCCGGGCTCGTAGCTCGGGAGGGTGTCGGAGTTCCACTGGGCGCTCCGCTCGGCGTTGATGTCGACGACGGTGATCTTGTGCTGGGGGCAGTGGCGGGCAATGACCGCCATGGTCGGCGTGCCCACGTATCCGGCCCCGATGCAGAGGATCTTCTTGGGGGAATTCATGGGGAAATCATATCAGATGGGACTCGGGGGCTCAAGGCTTGCCGCAGGACCCGGACCGGCCCGCGCCGGATCTTACAGCTTGTTGCCCCCCAGGAAATCGGACGCCGAACTGATATTGCCCAGGCCGACGGAGAAGCGGACCTGGACATCGGGCTTCTCCCGGAAGAAAAACGCCCGGACGTCGGCCTTGAAATCGACGCACTGGTAATGCCAGACGGCCGAGATCCCGGTATAGAGGAGTTTTTTCTCCATGATATTGTATTCGAATTCGCCCAAAGCTTCGATATTCCAACGGGGGATCTTGAAGCCTCCATTGATGCCGATCTGTTCCCGATTATACAAAGGCCCGGAGTAGATCGGATTGAAGCTTTTGTACCAGGAGAGGGAAAAATAAAAATTATCGGCCGGATTCCCGTAGCCGGCCGCGGCCCGGAGGCTGGAAAGCGTCTTCAGATAAGTGTCGTATCCCGCGCTGATATCCAGGCTGGCCGTTTCCGTCGGAAAAAATCGGACGAAGCTCGAGACTTCCGAATACCTGCGGATGGTTCCGTCCGCGAGCGGATACCAGCTCAAGGGGCTGTCTTCCGGATCGAGGTAATAGGCCTGGCTGATCCCCCAGGTGAAGACTTCCCGGACCCGGGCCTTAGGGTCGCCGCCCTTCTTGACCAAAATCCGGTTGGTCAAACCGTAGGTCACGTAATGGTAACGGAAGAACCATCCGGTCATGGTCACGATCCGGTCGGATTCGATTATCGGGCTGTCGTACTGGTAGGTGATGTTCGGCTCGATCAGGTGCTTGATTCTCAACCCCGGTCCGGTCGGGTTGTAAATGCGGAAGAATATCGGGCCGGTGAACGCGGCCGAGAGGGAATAATTGCCGCTGAAAAGATTTTTATCGACGATTTCGCCGGTTTCGGGATCGCGGCTGTTTCCGTAGTAGCTCAGGTTTCCGGCCGCCGTGAAATTGAGGTTGAACCACGGAACCGAATTGATCGGCACCGAAATCGTCGGGCCCAGATAGAGCTCGCTCGACTTGGTCTCGGTGCCGTTTTCAAACTGGGAGGTGACGCCGTATTGCCATTTATTGTAGCTCGCCGCCAAGGAATAATAGACCGGTCCAAAAAGCTTCCGCTGGTACGTGCTGAAGCTGATCTGGGGCAGGGACTGCCGGATGATCGACTGGTCCCATCCGGGGAAGCCCGTCTCGAATCGGCTCAAACGAAGGGAAAAGTTCGCCCCCGTCAAGCTTTTGGTTACGTAAACTTGGGAGCTGCGGTTGTAGATAAGAGCCCGGGCATAGTTATTGTCGAACTCGCGCATGAAAGAGAAGGAGTTCTGGTAATCGACGCTGGCCACGAAGGAGATGTCGCCGGGAAGCCGCTGGTTATGCTGCCAGCGGAGGAGGAGGGCGTTGTCGGGTCTTTCGGGGGACTCCGTCTCTCCCTCCAGGGGCTCCGGCGTTTTGTAGAAGAACGTGTAAGCGTTGAGGTTCCCCCACGTCCCGTCGGCGAACAGGTAGCGGTATTCAAGGCCGGCGCCGAGGCCCGCGGCCCCGTAGTAATCCACGGAGAAGGTCGCGTCCATGTTCCGGGCTATGGCCCAGTAGAATTGCTGGGTGTAGGTGAGCCCCTTGCGCTGGGAGTAGCCGATCTGGGGCATGAGGAAGCCGGTCGCCCGTTCCTGATTCAGCGGGTATTTCATGTAGGGCAGGTAGAAGATCGGGAAATTCTTGACGCGCAGGACGGGATTCCACATCTCGATATAATCGTCGCGCTTGAAGTTGGCCCGGGAAGCCGAGAATTCCCAGCGGGGAACGGGCTGGGCGCAAGCCGTGATCTTGCTTTTGCCGAGATGAAAAAGGTCGGGTGTCTCGCGGGCGATCGTGGACGACTCGTAACGGAACTGGGGCTGGACAAGGCCGACGACATTGGTCCCCTCGCCCAGGCCGGTCTCCAGGTTGAAGGTCAGGCGGTCGGCCGTAAAAGCTTCCTGGGGGCGGACGAGAGAGACGTGGCCGACGGCCAGGACGTCTTTGGTCTTCAAGTCGTAGACGACCTGGTCGGCGTAGAGATAAACGTTGTCATAGCGGATTTCAACGCTTCCGGAAGCCGTTATTTTGTTTCCGTCTTCGCTCTTCTCCTGGAAATCAGCTTTGACTACCCCCCGATTCTTCGAGAGGATGGTCTGGGATTGGGGCTTGGCCTGGAGGGCGGGCGGGGCGGTTTGGGCGAAAGAGAGGGTTGCAGCGGCGAGAAGGGCGACGCAGATATGTGGAAACCGGCCCATGGTCCGAGATTGCCGCGATTTCAAGGTATGGTCCATCACCGTTCTCAATGTCGATAATTGTATCACATCATAAGTTGTCCCAAAGAATTCGGGGGTTGAGTAACCTGGCCCCGAATTATGAATATCTTGCATTTTATGATTTTATCTTGTACATTTTAATTAAGGATTACTATTCATGGATACGTCAGTCACCCAACGCGGCCAAACGGTCATCCCGGCTAAGATCCGGAAGCGGTATGGAATCGCCGAAGGGGCCAAGCTCGTCTGGCTGGACGACGGGAAATCCATTAAAGTCGTGCCCGTCACCGAAGACCCGATCAAGACTTTAAGAGGACGGGGGAAGGGCAAAAAGCTGGTTTCCCGGCTATTGGATGAACGGAAACGGGATCGGGAACGCGAAGGGCGTCATGAGTAAGCGGGCCGGAACGGGAAGGCGGAAGGAGCCGGAGGTTTTCGCCCGGCCGGTCCTTCTGGATACATCGGCCATCCTGGCGTTCATCGAGGACGAAGCCGGGGCCGACCGCGTCGAGGAAGCGCTGAGGCGGGAAGACATCATTATCCCGTGGCCCGTGTTTCTCGAAATCCATTGCGTCTCGCTTCAGGAAGAAGGCCCGGCGGAGGCCGACAAGCGTTATGCCTTGGTCAAGCAGCTGAAAGCGGAATTTCTATGGGACACGGACGAAGCGACGATGCTGACAGCCGCCGGCCTAAAGGCTCAATACCGGATCTCGCTGGCCGATTCGCTCATCGCCGCGTTTGCCTTGAAGAGCGGCGCCGTTCTTATGCATAAAGATCCCGAATACGAGGCCCTGGCCGGGATCATTCCCCAGGAACCCCTCCCCTATAAGTAGATCAAGGCGCCTTATTTAATTAGCGGGTAGCGATGTAACCGGCGGCCCCGATCAGGGCGAATCGGCGGAGGGGCGGTTGTGGTCCCTTCATGGAACGGATTTTATCACAAATTTACTTGTGCCGGTTGGCCCGGCAGAAGTCCATCATTGCGTCCAGGGCCCGCTGGACGGAGGCCGATGTGCCGTCCTGGCGGACGAACGCGTCGACGAACGCGATCAAATCGGGGGCCGCGGGCCGCTTCCCGTATTCGTGGAAGACGTTGACGATCCCGGCATCGAGGCCGCGGGCTATGGCCAGGGCCAGATACGCCCGGCTGACGCCCGTCCGCCGGCCCGGCAGGTCGCGGACCGAATTGGTCACGCCGAGGGACAAATGGACGCCGGCAAACGCCGGGTCGGTCTTGATCCGCCGGATCGTCTCGAACGCCCGGTAAGTGTATCCGGGCTTTTCCGCGTCCATCGGAACGTCGATCGACAGCGGAAAGACGGTCGAATCGAAGAAGATATCGGACGGGGCGAAGCCGAACCGCTCGGTCGCGGCAGAGAAGATCGAGCGGGCCAGGCCAAGGAGCTCCTCGACGCCGTAAGCGCCGTCGCGGCCGGCCGTTTTCTCGTCCACAAGCAGGCCGATGAACTTGAACGGATATTTCGCGCGAAGCGGCAGGAGCCGTTCCAGCGTGTACGTTTTGACGGAATTGAGAAGGGGCACGGCCGGGGAAGATGCGGCGCCGGCGGCTGAGCCCTCGATCCCCTCATACCAGGCGGCCAGCCCGGCTTCGAGCATGTCGGTGGAGCCGCTATCGACGCAGACGGGGACGCCCTCGCCGTGCTCCCGGATCAAGCGGACAAAGAAGCGCAGGATCTGCTTGCGGAACTCGAGGTCGTCGTTGCTCAGGGCGTCGACGTTGACGTCGATGTACGCCGCCCCGTGCCGAGCCTGCATCTTGATGAGGGAGATCAGGTAGCCGATCGCGGCTGAAGAATTCGGGGG